>LULM01000015.1_pt1 | contig 47014 bp, 46 predicted proteins | sample 728151 | NCBI WGS metagenome assembly LULM01 (sample SAMN03860289, study PRJNA289734) | marine metagenome | biome: seawater column; feature: ocean; material: water; isolation source: Red Sea water column Station 149 - depth 200m | place: Saudi Arabia: Red Sea | collected 2011-10-15 | depth 200 m
TCAATTCACGATATATCGTACTATGATGTCGATTGATTTGTTTGGCAAATGTTCTCGGTGAAAAGTCAGCTTTACAGGATTCTAGCATGAGTGCTGTACCTGTACGATCTTCGAAGCTAAGATGAGTATACGACACGTTATTTCTCCTTTTCCCTTTAATGGGTGAGGTCGTGTCGCACTTCAAGTTTTAGTCCAAGCAAGTATCTATCAAATTGGTTATTTCATAAACACCTTCTAAATTATACTCTTTAAGTTTAGTCATAATTTTTGATGTATTCCTTAATTGGGGATTAATAGCTTTGGTTAGAATATAGCTTAATCCAACCCAAACTCCCCAACAATCGCTTTCGCAGGATCTTGGATCGAATCGTCTGATGTCAGTAAACGATGCAAGCCTAACAACTCCTGTATTTGCTCATCGCCTTTGCCCGTCGTTAACAACTGCTGTAACTCCTGATAAATATTCTGCGCAGTCGCATCAGATTGAATCAACTCTTTCACCAAAGCCTTTTTGGCAATGATATTCGGCAGGGAATAGTGCGGAATCTTGACCATTAATAATGCAATAAAATACGTCAGCCAATGCAATTTATACACCACCACCATCGGCTTATGTAGCAGTAACGCCTCTAAAGTCGCCGTTCCCGATGCCAACACGATCGCATCACTCGCCGACATCACCAACCGCCCAATATTGGACTCGCTACTTTGATTATCAATCACTGTGATATGGTCTTGAATAGATTTTGCTTGGCTCGACAAAAGCGCATGAATTTGCTTGGCACGGTTGGCATTGATCGCAGGGATCAAATAATGAAAATCTGTGCTTGAGTTTGCAGTGCCATCATTTTTCTGTTGCATAAACGCCACACTATCAAGCATCACAGGCAGTAAGCGTTCAATTTCCCCTGAGCGACTTCCTGGCAAGAGTGCAATGTATCGCTGCTCAGGATCGAGGTTGAGCTGTTGTTTTGCGGCTAAAGTGTCGGTTTCAAGCGGTAAAGACTTTGCCAATGGATGCCCGACAAATACCGCAGGCACGTCATACTTCTGATAAAAGTCCACTTCGAATGGAAATAAACACAGTAACAAATCACAGGCATATTTGATATTAAAAACACGTTTCTGGCGCCACGCCCACACCGACGGACTGACGTAGTGCACGGTTTTGGTCGGCAGCTTTAAGTCTTTGATAGATTTGGCAACCCGTAAATTAAAATCAGGTGCATCAATACCAATAAATAAATCAATCGGCTTTTCTTGCCAATGTGCGAGCAAACCATCACGCACTGCAAACAGTTCTTTGAGATGTTTTAACACTTCGACCAAGCCCATCACCGACAGGGTTTCCATCGGATAGAGGCTGTTGAAGTCTTCGGCGATCATTTGCGGTCCGCCAATGCCTTCAAACTCAGCGTCGATACATTGCGCTTTAAAACTACGAATTAACGCTGCGCCTAATGTATCTCCAGACACTTCACCGACGACGATACCGATTCTGAGTGGTTTCGATGGATTGGAATCTGACACGCTGATCTCGCTTGACTAAAAATTTCATTTGGCATCTTAGCATGTTGAATTGAATCCTTTTGCATATTTGATTGATAGCCTACATCAAATAAGACAAAAAGCTGGAGGGAGATATAAAAATTACATCTTGAGATTGCTCAAAGTCTAGACAATATACATTTCAAAACAACATATTGCGTGATTTTTAAGTTATTGTAATGGTGCTTACTAAAGTCTTTAGTTTAATCTTTTTGGAATGTAAGGCTGTTAGGATTTGATGCTCAGTTTGGCGTTTTTTTACTTTTTTTAATTTTGGTACTGTAATTCGAAGTGTTTGAAAATAATTCTTTAATTCAAACATTTAAATCGAGAATGGAGTGGGAGCATACATGTTAAAGTTTCATGGTCAGACCATTTTGGGTGCAATTTTTGATATGGATGGGACAATGTTTGATACCGAGCGTTTGCGGTTTCAAACATTGAAACAGGCATCGAAAGAATTGATCGGTGAAGAATTTTCTGATGATTATTTGATGTCATGTTTGGGCTTAAGTGCCAAGCGTGCGCAAGAACTTGCCGAGCAAATCTATGGTGAAAACGTCAACTACGCCAATATCCGTAAACGTGCCGACGAGTTTGAGATCGCCCATGTGCGTCATCATGGCGTGCCGATGAAGGCGGGTTTGGTGGAAGTGTTAGAGCGGTTGCGTCGTTCGGGTTTGCGTATGGCAGTAGCGACTTCGAGCAAACGAGTCATTGCTGAAGAATATCTGATCAATGCCAATGTTTATAAGTATTTCGATGTGGTGGTCTGCGGTGATGATGTTGAAAAGGGCAAGCCTGACCCTGAAATTTTCCTCCTCGCCGCATCACGATTCAACCTTGAGCCGAAATATTGTTTGATGTTTGAAGATTCGGACAATGGTTTGAAGTCTGCGCATCATGCGGGTGGTCATACCGTATTATTCCAAGATTTAAAAATGCAAGAGATGGCGGATTATTTTTATAAAGAAATGCCGTTGTTTTTGGATGACTTAAACAAACATCTCGATCCGCAAAAAATGCCACAGCCGATGGAGCGATTTCCCGTAGCGCACAATCAGCATATCGTTGGTATTCATGGCTTTGGCGCAATTGGCGGTGGGTATTTGGCACAGATATTCTCGCATTGGGATGGTTATACTCGACCTGCAAAAATTTTGGCAACGACCAGTAATGCACTATACAAAGAATCGATCCAAGCCTTTGGCAAATATTGTATTCGCTATCATCAAGATGCCTATGACGAAATCATTGATGGCATTGAAATCATTGATGGTAATGATGAAGATGCAGTGATCGAAATGTATCAAGAGAGCAAAATCGTTGCGCTGTGCTTGCCAGAGCAAGCCATTGAATCAGTGAGTTTAGTCATTGCCAAAGCTTTATTAAAACGCTTTGAATCGAATGCTGAACCACTGACTTTAATGATGATTTTAAACAAAGTCGGCGCAAAGCAGTTCGTCTTAGAGCATCTCCAAGTTGCTTTAGAAAAAATTACCAGCCAGGATGTAGCGCAAAAGATTGTGCAATGTAATTACTTTGCAGATACAGTGGTCAATCGAATGGTGTCGAAGTTTACTGATAAGGCACTCTATCGTCAGCTTCGCATCAAATATCATCTGTTCCAGCAATATCAGTCTGATCGTGTCGACGATGATCCTGTCGATATTGAAGACACCACGTCATTAAATAGCGATCAAGCCAAGTTTATGACCATTACCATCGCTGATTTGAAAGAGAATTTTCAGCCAAGTCATGTGTTGCAGTCGATGGATTTGATTTTATTTCATAGTGAAAGTGATATGCCACTCTATGCTGAGAAAGGCAGTCCGATCCTCGAACATCTTCGTCAAGTCATCACTGTGGATGATATTCGTCAGATTCAAACCGTGAAAAATCGCCTGTGGAATGGTGTGCATAGCATCATCGCTTGGTATGGCGTATTGCTTGGTCATGACACCATTGGGGTTGCGATGGGTGATCAACGGGTTTTGGCGCTTGCGGAGCAATTGGTCGATCAGGAAGTCGGATTGGGCTTGTCGCATCAATATCCCAATATTGCGGAAATCTTGCCACAGCTGAAAGAAAGCTTTTTGAAATCATGTAAATTTGCCTATAAAGATCCATGCACACGTGTTGGGCGTGATCCGATTCGTAAACTTCAGTTGAATGATCGTGTCTTCGGTTCGATTCAGATGAATGTTGAACATGGATTATCTAATGAGGGATTGGTTTATGGTGCGACCTTAGCGCTGTTATATGCGCAACATGAAAAAGCCAATGAAGACAGTGAAGCACAGCAGATTAAACAAGCGCTCGAACAGATGACAACACTAGATGGCGTAACACTGTCAAAAATACTTGATCATGATCGAAGTGAATTGAGCATTACTTCAACGCAATATCTTGAAGTTATGCAATATATCGCCCAGCATCTACAAGCTGCACAAAATGATTTATCTGCATTTCTAGGAGATTGGCAACAATGTATGCAAGGCATTGTAGAGGGTTAGCATCTGACAGCGTTGTTTCAAATTTTAAAACTGAAGGTAAGGGCGAAGTGCCAAGTCAAGTTTGGTCTTCGCCTTTATCTTAATTCTTCATAAGCTATGCACTTTTGATTACAACGTCTTAGCACTAAAAGTTATAAGATGCGCACAGTTTTGAATCTTTTGGAAATTACATGCTCGATGTCATTCATTTTATCTTGGCAGGTGTGGTTGTTGGCTTCTGTGTCGGCGTGACAGGTGTGGGCGGTGGTTCATTGATGACACCTATTAGCCACATATCGCCATTGGTACAGATTTATTGTATGCCTCAATTTCCAAATTTTGTGGTTCTTTAGTTCATGCCAAAAAGCTCAATATCATTTGGCCATTAGTGATTTTTCTTTCACTGGGTAGTATTCCTGCATCTTTTGCAACGACTTGGGTGCTTGAGCATTATTTGAGTCAATCGACGCATTATAAAATGCTCTTAACCATGTTCTTGGGTTTTATGCTGACCATTACGGGTATTTCGATTATTTTCCGCCCGCAGATTGAGCGATTCTTTAGTAAATATCGCAATCCAAACACGATCGAAACTACAAGCGACCCAAATGCGATTACCAAGAATAAGCGCATCTATATCATCATCATGGGTGCGATTTTAGGTATCTTTGTGACCTTATCATCAGTCGGTGCGGGGGCATTTGGCATCATGGCGTTGATTATCATGTTCCCAAATATGCCGATGATTCGCATTATTGGTTCTGATGTTGTGCATGCGGTGCTACTGACATTAGTAGCAGGGCTTGGACATATGAATTCGGGTAATGTCGATTTTCATCTATTGATGTGGTTATTGGTCGGTTCGATTCCTGCAATCGTGGTGGGTACATTACTCAGTTCAAAAATGCCTGAGCGTTTGATCCGTCGAATTTTGGGGATTACATTGTTTGCCTTAGGTGTCAATTTCATAGTTAATCCTGTCAAAGCAAAGCCTGTGCAAACTGAAACGGCACAAGTGATCCAAGCCAAATCCGAAATAAAAGGCTAAATTTTTAAACGGTCAAAAAGATCATTGGAAAAATGCTTTAAATTGATTGAAAAAAGCAGATGAAAATTAAGTTTTTCATGTGCTTTTGTAATGATCAAGCTATGGAAACATGCTATATTCGAGCCAAGTTGTTATATTGAAAAAAGTTTGGAAGACTAATGAGTGATTTAACCGCCCAAGAAGTGGCGAATACTGTTGTTAACGATTTGAACATTGCCAGCGTACAAGCTTTGATTACGCCAGCTCAATTAAAACAAGATTTGCCGTTGTCTGATCAAGCCCGCAATAGCGTGGTCAATGGTCGTCAAACTGTGCGTGATATTTTAGATGGTAAGGACAAACGCCTTTTTGTGGTGATTGGACCTTGCTCAATTCACGATCCAAAAGCTGCACATGAATATGCAGATCGCTTGCTTGCGCTACGTGAAAAAATCCAAGATACGCTGTATATCATCATGCGTGTTTATTTTGAGAAGCCACGTACTACAGTGGGTTGGAAAGGCTTAATCAACGATCCTGATATGAATGACTCTTTTGATATTGAAAAGGGCTTACATATCGGTCGTCAGCTTTTGCTTGAACTCAATGAAAAAGGTCTGCCATGTGCAACAGAAGCACTTGATCCAAACTCACCACAGTATCTACAAGATTTGATCGCATGGTCTGCGATTGGCGCTCGTACAACTGAGAGCCAAACGCATCGTGAAATGTCATCAGGCTTATCATCACCAGTTGGCTTTAAAAATGGTACAGACGGTGGCTTAACTGTTGCGACCAATGCCATGCAAGCTGTTCAGTCAGGGCATAGTTTCCTCGGCTTAAACAATGATGGTCAAGTAGCTATTATCCGCACCAGTGGCAACCCATATGCGCATGTCGTTCTACGTGGCGGTAATGGTAAGCCAAACTATGACGCAAGCTCGGTTGCACAAGCGGAAGGCGTGTTGAATAAAGCCAAAGTCAGCAACAAGATCATGATCGACGCAAGCCATGCAAACTCAAACAAAGATCCGTACTTACAGCCTTTGGTATTGAAAAACTTGACCAACCAAATCGTAGATGGCAATAAAACCATCGTCGGTGTGATGGTTGAAAGCCATCTCAAAGGCGGTCGTCAGGATATTCCAAAAGATTTAAATGACCTCGTTTATGGACAGTCTGTCACAGATGGTTGTATCGACTGGGAAACCACTGAAAAAGTCTTGTTAGAAATGCACGACGCATTGAAAGACGTACTACCGAATCGCTAATAGAGAGAAACGCCATCACTTGATGGCGTTTTTTATATAGACTTTTTATGTAGAGAATCAAAATTAAAGCTGATCATTTTAAAGACTGTGAACTTTATGAATATTGATGATGAAATGACCGACATTGAAAGTCAGCCTGATCTATCCAGTAAACTACAAGAGATTGAACAGTTTGAATGGATACATGCGCATTTGGCGACTTCGGGACAGCCAACGGTTGAGCAACTGGCGGAAATTAAAGCGCATGGCTACACCACCATTATCAATCTCGCCTTAACCGATGCTTCAAATCATTTGTCTAACGAAGATCGAATTTGTCTTGAGCTTGGACTGGACTATATCCAAGTCCCTTTATTGTGGGAATGTCCAAGCAGTAGTGGCGCACTCTTTGTGATTGACCTGATTGATCATTTGGTGCAAGAGCAGAAAGTCTGGGTGCACTGTGCAAAGAACATGCGAGTGAGTAGTTTGATTTTTCTGTATCGTCAGTTTTATATGGGTATAGATTTGGCAGAAGCCGATGCTTTGCTGGAGAAAATTTGGAAACCCAATGAAACATGGACAGGGCTGATTCATGCAGTGCGTTTGCAATTACAAGCAAGACAGTCTACTAAGGAGTTGGCGGAGCTAAGCTAAGTTTATTTTAATTTTTTATATTTTAAAATTTTATCTTTAATCAAATAGATAATACAGTTCAATAAAAAAACAGCCATATCAACGGCTGTTTTTTATTTCGAATTCAAATTTACAGATTAATCTTAATCTTTGTCGTCATAGTCATCATTGCTATGATTTTCAGATGAATTTTCGATCGCTTTTAAAGAGGCATCATAGATCAAAATTGCTTTACCTTCGGTTTCGATCATGCCTTGCTCTTCAAGCGTTTTAAGTACACGACCAACCATCTCACGTGAACAACCGACTAGACGACCAATCTCTTGACGAGTAATACGAATCTGACGACCATTTGGCAACATCATCGCCTCAGGTTGATTCGCCAAGTCAATCAAACAACGTGCAATACGACCAGACACGTCAATAAATGCAAGATCAGTCACTTTACGAGTGGTGTTTTTTAGACGACGTGCAAGCTGTGCAAAGAGTGCATAGCTGAGGTCTGGATATTGATTGCATAATTCATGGAAAGTATCGTAATCGATTTCGGCAATTTCACAGACATCACGTGTACGAACTTCTGCGGTACGATGCGACTGGGTTTCAAATAAGCCCATTTCACCGAAGAAATCACCTGCATTCAAATATGCCACAATGATCTCACGTTGATCATCTTCTTCGATAATGATCGACACAGAACCTTTGAGAATTAAATAAAGTGAGTGCGCTTCGGCACCTGCCTGTACAATTGTTGTCTTTTTAGGAAAACGATTGATTTTTGCTCGCTTAAGCAAGGCTTTGACAGACTCTGGCAGTTGACCAGGTGACAACGCATCTGTACTTAATCTAGAAAAATCAGAAGTGAGCATGATTTACCCCAAGCTTTAAAAGAAGTGCGAATCGAATACCAAATGTAAATGACCAAATTGTAGCGATTGACACAATTATATACAGTTGTGTAATTATATGCAGCTGTATTTTAAAAGTGAAATGGCGCATAGATTCGATTACGCATCGTATAACGATATGCTAATATATTGAACCCGATAAATGTATAGTTTTTTAAACGGAGATGCAATGCACGCACAAGTTCAATGGTTAGAGAATGTGTCATTTAAAGCCACTTCTGCGAGTGGTCACGATGTCATGATGGATGGTTCTGCGGAATATGGCGGAGAAAACCGTGGCGCTCGACCAATGGAATTGATTTTGATGGGCTTAGGTGGCTGTGCTTCGTTTGATATTGTGACCATTTTGAAAAAAGCACGTCAAGACATCACAGATGTAAAGTGTGAGCTTCAAGCGGAACGTGCAGACACCATTCCTGCTGTATTTACCAAGATTCATTTGCACTTTGTTGTGACTGGCAAAGCTGTTAAAGAAAAGCAAGTCGCAAAAGCTGTTGAGCTGTCTGCGGAGAAGTATTGCTCTGCAAGTAAAATGTTAATGGATGGCGGTGTCATCATTACCCATGATTTTGAAATATTAGAAGCTGAAGCCTAAAGCTCATTCAGCGCTAAGCATCACACCACACCACTCAGTGGATCTGAACGGTTTGCTGTCGTAAAACTTTAAAGATCAGTCGCTATGCGGATCTTTTATTGTTTAGTAGATACAAAACTTAATTTGCAATTTTTTAGTTTAACTGTGTGATTAGTGACACAAAATTGACAATCAAGGCTTTACCCATAAGGCTTTTTTTAGGACAATATCGCACAAATTACAAACATACTTCTTGAGTGTTTTTTGTTGCTTTAGTCTGTATGTTTTCTTGGATGAATCACTTTTTGGAATCTGATCTATGACAACCCCACTTAATGAACGTCGTGTTGCCAATGCTATTCGTGTTTTGGCGATGGACGCAGTACAGCAGGCGAATTCAGGTCATCCCGGTGCGCCGATGGGTATGGCAGATATTGCAGATGTGGTTTGGCGTGAGTTTTTATCTCACAATCCAAGCAACCCACAGTGGGCGAATCGTGACCGCTTTGTATTGTCAAATGGTCATGGCTCGATGTTGCATTATGCGCTTTTGCATTTGACAGGTTATGACTTGTCGATCGAAGACATCAAACAGTTCCGTCAACTTCATTCAAGAACACCTGGTCATCCAGAGTATGGCTATGCGCCGGGTATCGAAACGACCACTGGGCCACTGGGTCAGGGGATTGCCAATGCGGTTGGTTTTGCACTTGCGGAAAAGACTTTAGCAGCACAGTTCAATAAAGAAGATATCCAAGTCGTTGATCATTTTACTTATTGCTTCCTAGGCGATGGATGCTTAATGGAAGGTATTTCGCATGAAGTATGTTCTTTGGCAGGGACACTTCAACTCGGTAAATTGATTGCTTACTATGACGACAATGGCATCTCAATCGATGGTGAAGTTGAAGGCTGGTTCAGTGATGATACAGAACAACGATTCAAGGCGTATGGTTGGCAAGTATTGCGTGTTGATGGGCATGATGCAGATGCAATCCGTAAAGCAACTGTTGAAGCAAAATCAGAAACTGCAAAACCGACATTAATTATCTGTAAAACAGTGATTGGACTTGGTTCACCAAACAAACAAGGTAAAGAAGATTGCCACGGTGCGCCACTCGGTAATGATGAAATTGCATTAACACGTGAAGCATTGGGTTGGACTGATGAAGCCTTTGTTATTCCCGAAGATGTTTATGGCGCTTGGGATGCCAAAGCAAAAGGTAGCGAAGCTGAATCTGCTTGGAATGATGTCTTTGCGCAGTATCAAGCGAAATATCCAACTGAAGCAAAAGAATTATTTCGTCGTATCTCAGGTGAATTACCTGCGGACTTTGCTGAAAAAACAGCACAGTTTATCGCTGATACCAATGCGAAAGCTGAAACTATTGCAACTCGTAAGGCGAGCCAAAATACTTTGCAAGCCTTTGGTCCATTATTGTCAGAATTACTCGGTGGTTCTGCGGATTTGGCAGGTTCAAACCTGACACTTTGGAAAGGTGCAGAAGGCGTTCAAGACAATCCTGCTGGTAACTATGTACACTATGGTGTGCGTGAGTTTGGTATGACGGCGATTGCCAACGGTGTAGCATTGCACGGCGGATTTGTCCCTTACGTGGCAACATTCTTGATGTTCATGGAATATGCACGTAATGCAGTGCGTATGTCTGCATTGATGAAACAACGTGTGATTCATGTCTATACCCATGACTCGATCGGTCTTGGAGAAGATGGCCCAACGCATCAGCCGATTGAGCAAATTGCTTCACTGCGTGGCACACCAAATCTACACACGTGGCGTCCAGCTGATACGGTGGAAACTGCTGTGGCGTGGTTATCTGCACTGCAATACAAAGATGGCCCAACGGCATTGATCTTGTCACGTCAAAACCTGCCATTCCAAACCCGTGATCAAGCGCAGATTGATGATATTGTCAAAGGTGGCTATGTACTTGCGAAAGAGAAAGGTGAGCTGAAAGCCATCATCATTGCAACAGGTTCTGAAATTGATTTGGCAATGCAAGCACATGCAGAGCTCGAAGGCGTACGTGTGGTGTCAATGCCATGTGCAGAATTGTTTATGCAACAAGATGCGACATATCGTGAAGCTGTACTTCCATCGAATATTCGTGCACGTGTTGCGGTGGAAGCTGCTCATGTGGATTACTGGTGGAAATTTGTTGGCTTAGACGGCAAAGTGATTGGCATGACGACTTATGGTGAATCTGCACCTGCCAAAGACTTGTTTAATCACTTTGGTATTACTAAGCAAGCTGTTGTTGATGCGGTAAATAGCTTGAGCTAAATTCGCATAAAAATTTTAAAATGATCCGAAAAGCGTCCGTAAGGGGCGCTTTTCTTCTATTTGATTTGAAAAACTTCGTTGCAAATTTAGCACAGAGTGTTGTGTCGATCATTCTATAAATACGCTATTGTTTATCTATAATTAACGTATTCAATCGACATCAATCTGAAATTAACAAGAGGACGCAACAATGAAAACTTTCAATGTATTGGCGGTCGCAACGGCTTTGACGTTCACATCATCGCTGAGTTTTGCCAAGCCAGTCGATTATAAAATCGACCCGACACATACAGCCACGGTATTTACTTGGGATCATTTTGGATTTTCTACACCAAGTGGTAATTTTAGCGACATTCAAGGTGTGATCAGTGTTGATGAGGAAAACCCTGAAAAATCATCGGTCAATGTCACCATTCCACTTGTAAGCATTAACTCCAATGTGGAAAAGCTAGATGAACATTTATTGGGTGAAGAATGGTTTGATGCTGAAAAGTACCCAACAATTACTTTTAAAAGTACCAAAGTCGAAACGACTGATAGCAAAAATTTCAAAATTACTGGTGATTTAACTGTAAAAGGTGTAACGAAGCCTGTAGTGCTTGATGCAGTATTGAATAAGAAAGCGGCGCACCCAATGACCAAGTTGGATACAGTTGGTTTTAATGCAACCACGAGCTTTGATCGTTCTGCTTTTGGCATTGCGGCGTATGTGCCAAATGTCGGCGATAAAATTAGTGTAAACATCACTACTGAAGCATCTGTTGCTAAGAAATAAGTCAAATTATCGCTAGAAACAGGCTTTTATAATAAACACAAGTATTGTGCGCAATGCTTGTGTTTTTTTATGCCAAAAGTTTGTTCATTTAGATGATCATGGCATAGTAATTAAAAAAGCCAAATCAGTTCGATTTGGCTTTTGAGTATGGATGAGGAAAATTTAAAATTAGGCTTCAACAGCGAAGACTTCAATTTTCTTTTCAGGTGCAACTTTACGGCGTACCTCAGGAACAGGCTCGCCATAGTATTGACGATCGGCGAAGTAGCTTGAACGTACCATTGGCGCAGACCAAATATTGCGGAATCCAAGTTTACGACCATGCTCAGCATAGCGTTCAAATTCTTCAGGTGTCACGAAGCGATCAATTGGTGCATGTTGTTTTGATGGTTGTAGATATTGACCAATCGTCACATAGTCCACATCATGTGCACGTAGATCATCAAGCAGTGCAATCACTTCTTCTTCTGTTTCACCAATACCCACCATCAGACCGCATTTCGTTGGGACATCAGGGCAGTAGTCTTTAAACATTTTTAACAGATTCAGAGAATGCTGATAATCAGAGCCTGGACGCATGGCTTTGTAAAGGCGTGGTACAGTTTCGATATTGTGGTTAAACACATCAGGCGGGCATTCAGTCATAATGCGTAGTGCCGTATCCATACGCCCACGAAAGTCTGGTACAAGGATTTCGAGTAATGTTTTTGGGCTAAGTTTGCGTGCTTCGGTAATGCAATCAACAAAGTGCTGTGCGCCACCATCTATTAAATCATCACGATCTACTGAAGTGATCACTGCATATTTTAATCCGAGATTAGAAATCGTTTCTGCCATATGACGTGGTTCGTCTGCATCCAGTGCATTCGGACGACCATGTGCAACATCACAAAACGGGCAACGACGTGTACAGATATCACCCATGATCATAAATGTTGCCGTACCACCGCCAAAGCATTCAGGGAGGTTTGGGCAAGCGGCTTCTTCACAGACGGTATGTAGCTTTTGAGAACGCAATGTGGTCTTGATACGCTGCACTTCTTCAGGTGCAGTCATCTTGACTCTGATCCAGTCAGGTTTTCTAGGGACTTCAACCGTAGGCACAACTTTGACAGGAATTCTAGCGACTTTTTCAGCACCACGAAGTTTAACGCCCTGTTCAGGTTTACGGTTTGCAGACATAACGATCTTGATTCCTCTGTATTACTCGTTTGATATTATACCGAAAATTCGTTTTGAAATGACCCACATTGCCATTCAAATACAAAATGTCTTTATAACTAAAAGTATAAGTGTTTGTTGTACATTTTTAACATATATTGGGCATACTCTATATTCAACTTTATGATGAATCAGTGATGTTTTTCTTCATGATTTCAAACGAAGTGGTTTAAAATTAGAGATGAAGAAAGTTTTTTCATAACGACGATCATTGCTACAAGGAGGATCGCATGCCAGCACGCAAAAAAGAACTGTCCAGCACCAATTTTACCAAATATGATGCGGTGGTGATCGGCTCAGGTCCCGCAGGTGAAGGCGCAGCGATGAAATTGGCAAAGTCAGGCAAACGGGTAGCAATCGTCGATATGCGTGAACAACTGGGTGGTAATTGCACCCATGTCGGCACGATTCCGAGTAAGGCACTTCGTCAGACGGTATCAAGCATTATCCGCTATCGACGGGATTCACTGTTTCAAAAGGCAGGTGAGTGGAAACAATTCACCATGAAGCAGATTCTAAGAAATGCGCACAAAGTCATTCAACAACAAGTCGAAACACATAGTCGTTTCTATGATCGCAACCAAATTGAAATTTATCATGGTCGTGCTTATGTGCAGGATAAAAATACCGTTTTAGTCTTTAGCAATGAAGGCATCAAAGAAACCCTAATCTGCAAGCAAATCGTAATCGCCACAGGTAGTCGTCCGTATCAACCTGCGGAACTTGATTTCAATCATCCACGTGTCTTTGACTCAGATAAGATTCTTGATCTTGATTATCATATTCAAAAAATCATCATCTATGGCGCAGGCGTGATCGGCTGTGAATATGCCTCGATATTCGTCGGTCTTGAGAATAAAGTAGATTTGATCAATACCCAAGAAAAATTATTGAGTTATCTCGATGATGAAATCTCTGATGCTTTGTCATATTACCTGCGTGAGCTTGGTGTGTTGATTCGTCATAATGAGCAAATTGATAAGCTTGAAACCTATGACGATCACGTGGTTTTGCACTTGATGAGCGGCAAGAAAATCAAAGCTGATGCAATTCTCTGGAGTAATGGTCGCTCAGGCAATACCGATGGTTTAGGGCTTGAAAATGTCGGCTTGCAACCGAACAATCGTGGTCAATTGACGGTCAATGACCAATATCAAACTGAAGTGGAAAATATCTTTGCAGCAGGTGATGTCATTGGTTGGCCATCGCTTGCGTCAGCTGCCTACGACCAAGGGCGCTGCGCGGGTGCAAATATGGTTGGCGAGAAACACGTCAAACCAGTGAAAGATATTCCAACGGGAATTTATACCATTCCTGAAATCTCATCGATTGGCAAAAATGAGCAAGAACTTACTGAAGAAAAAATCCCTTATGAAGTGGGGCAGTCTTTCTTCCGTCAGCTGGCACGTGCTCAGATTACTGGCGACACAGTGGGAATGCTCAAAATCTTATTCCACCGAGATACTTTGGAAATTTTGGGCATTCACTGCTTTGGGAATAATGCTTCGGAAATTGTCCATATTGGGCAAGCCGTGATGAATAGTCCAAATAATTCATTAAATTATTTTGCAGAAACGACCTTTAACTATCCAACCATGGCTGAGGCTTATCGTGTGGCAGCATTGAATGGTATGAATCGCTTGTTTTAAGCGGATCAAACATTGTATTAATATCAAAAAACCTAGATATTACGTCTAGGTTTTTTGCATCTAACGGTTTCAAATTCTATCAAAATTTAAATTTTTAAGAATAATGCTCCAAACCTTAGTATCGACATATTGAACTGGCACTCGAATGATCAGGCCCCCAAGTACGATAGCCTTGCGTATCAATATGAATCTGACCTGAAGCATATACGCCGAGTCCCATATTTAAATTTTGACCATAATCACGCCAAAAATTACACAGCTTAATCTTAGTATCTTCAATCAAAATGAGTTCTTGCGCAGAAGCGCTGTATTCAGAGCCAAGGCGAAAATCGATCGCAGAGTTATAGACATGTTTCGAGCCAGCAGCACCACCTGCACAAATATTGAGTGAATAATCACGATAGACCGAAGTCACCTCAAAGTCACGCAGTACATTGGTATCGACCAAGTATTGAATAATTTTTAAGGTCGGAATGGAATTTCCCCACAGTTCTGGACTCGGCACAGCGTATGGATAAGAGCGACCACATTTTTGCCAATCTCGCGCACTGCGTAATAGCTGATAGGTTGGCACAGCCGTGTGAACGCGATTGTCTTTTAAATACTGTTCGTAGCGTAATACACGTTGTTTATTGGCTAAATTGTTCAACCACACCACATAATCAGCAGGAGGCTGTTGCACCCAAATCCGCTGATTGGGTGTTTGTGGAGCTTGTTGTGGATTGAGAATAATCTTAGGTGCTTGGGGCTGTGGGAGTCGATATGTCTTTTTTTGTGGCGTCGTCGTGCATCCCGATAAGATTAAAGGGAGTGAACTGAGTAGCAAAAAACATTGTGCAGTACGGTGCATGTAGAGATTTTTTTGAGCATTCATATCTTTTATTTTAGCAGTTTGCTGTAATGACGACAAAATGACTGTGCAATGATTTGTAGAGGAATGGTGACAGGATATTTGCAATAAATACTTAAAATCTTAAATTTTAGGCAATAAAAAGTCTCAATAAAAAAAGGGTTAGTGAGATAACCCTTTTTAACTATTCAGCTATGATGAATGATTTTGTAAGTTTGCTGTTTAGCGCTCTAAATACTGCAACTTGTCAGGTTTGCCGTTCCAATCTTCACGATCTTCAGGTTGCTCGCCAATTTGGGTAATGTTGTTGTCCGCCCATTCTTCTGAAAGCTCAGCATTGAGTTCAATGAACTTTTCTTGACCTTCAGGCAACTCATCTTCTGAGAAAATCGCATTGGCAGGACATTCAGGCTCACACAATGCACAGTCGATACACTCATCAGGATTGATGACCAAAAAGTTTGGACCTTCATAAAAGCAATCAACAGGACATACTTCAACGCAGTCTTGATATTTACATTTAATACAGTTTTCGGTGACAACGAAGGTCATGGCGACAGCTACCTTATGTTCAATCTTAAAAATTGCGCCTATTCTAAGGAAAAAAAGTTAAAAGTACCAATTTCTTTTATTGATATCCTTTATAAAAACAATGTAAAAGCATTCTAGCGTCTTTTTTATGACAAAAATTTATTTATAAACACATATTTGAATGATTTTGATCACTGCATATAGGTGAAAATTGAATCTTTTAGTCGCAATTAATCAGCTTTCTTTGCTAAAAGCACGACCGCAGATGCAAAGATACCTTCTTGGCGACCAGTAAACCCAAGCTTTTCAGTGGTGGTTGCTTTGACACTGACTTGCGTCAGTTCAACATGAAAATCATCGGCAATATTTTGACGCATTTCAAGATTGTGTGGTGCAAGTTTTGGACGTTCACACGCTACGGTAATATCGGCATTTTGGAGCTCATAGCCACGATCTTGAACCAAAGTATAAACATGGCGTAATAAAACACGGCTATCCGCACCTTTAAATTCAGGATCGGTGTCAGGGAAGTGTTGCCCAATATCGCCCAGTGCAAGCGCACCAAGCAAAGCATCGGATAAAGCATGTAAAATCACATCACCATCTGAATGAGCTTTCAAGCCGTGTGTATGTGGAATTTTTACACCTGCAAGGGTAACAAAATCGCCTTCTTCAAAAGCGTGGACATCTAAGCCTTGACCGATACGAATCATAAAATGCTCTATTAAAAAATAAGTCAGTGAACTTTAAAGTTGAAGAACTTCAGCCATATATTTAAGCATTTAAATGCTTTGTATCCAAGTAACATCTTTCACTGCATCACATTGTTGAATGATTTTAAGGAAAGGCTTAAAGGCGTCATCATCAGCAATAATCTTCAAGCTAATCCCAAAAGTCAGCCAATAGGTAAGGTACAAATCCGTAACAGTGTTGTGTTCACTCAATACTCATGATTAGCTTGGCATTATAGATTTGCAAATTTGTTAAAATTAATACTTGTCTAATAAATGGTTTGCCACGTATAGTTTGATTATTATTGGTTTAGAAAACTGTCATAATAAGCAATCTAAGTACATATTGTTTATGAAATTATATTTTGAAGATATTTCTATGAAAGCACAAATTTTATCGGCAAAAAATGTCATAAAATATGTCGGTACGAACATAGCAACCGTATTTGTTATAGCGGGATTGACAAATATGGCGCATGCAAATACGCAGTCGATATTGCCAGACTGCGATCAAGACTTTCATCAAAAATTCGCATCAAAAAGATTATACAGACATGTCTGCCAAGATGAACAACTAAAAGAACACAACGAAGAAATTAAAGCACAATATCTACAAGCACAACTAATGTCTAACGCACCACTCAAGCTACTTTTGCTATCACAACAACAATGGGAAAGCTTCGTCAATAAATGCAAAACCAAAGCATGTATTGCACAGCAATATGAACAGCGTATTGATGAGCTGGTGTATTTAACCAGTATGAATCAGAGTCTTACACAACATTTTGTACGTTATGTAGATGGCAAAGTTGATCCGCAATCGACTTCTTTACAAATACAACAACTTGATCGTAATCGCATCAAAATCGAAGCAACACAATTTCGTGATCCTAATAATAGCGATGCAGCACGTTATGCGCATTTACGCTCTTATACGATGGCGGATGCTTTGCAAGAAATCAGTGACTTGGATAGTCGTTGTCAGTACAAGATTAAGCGTAAATTTTCGATTTTAAAGCTTGAATCTGATGAAGAAATTTGCAAACGATTTGCAGGGACATATAAGTTGTACGATTAACTGATTTATACCTCATTAAAAACGATTCAAACCAATCGGTGTACATAGCAAATCTAAATTTTGATCCCAAATTTGGGTTGCTAAAATACCATCAACTTGCTGAAAGTCGTAAGCCAAGCCAAGTCGAGTAGGGCGATACGGATGCTTTGCCAGTGTCCGATCATAAAAGCCACCACCCATACCGACACGATGTCCAAATCGATCAAAAAGTACCAACGGCATGATCACCACATCAAGCGTAGCAATAGCAAAACCACGACTTGCCATGATTTGTTGCATACCCAGTCGATGTTTTGCCAAGCGATTTGAATGCAGATGATTTAAGGTCAGCTCCGTCCAAACAAGTTGCTGATTCATATTACGAATCATTGGAATATACACTTTCTTATTTTGTTGAATGAGTTTTTGGATTAACGCTTGCGTAGGCACTTCGCCAAAATCATTCAGATAAAGCCCAATTTTTTTTGCCTTTTTAATTTCTGCCGCTTTAAGCATTTTGTTAGCTACGGCAATTTCCGCTTGTCGAAGCTGACGCCTTGAAAGCTGACGGCGTTGTTTACGGGTTTGTTGACGAAGTGCGGGAATTTGATGGATTGCGATTTGATCTAAAGGAATATTTTGCATTTTTATCCCTGAGACCGTTTTCTTGAGGTGGTGCGTCGAGTGGATGGGTTCTGGTTCTTTGCATTTCTACGTCCTGAAGATGGATTATTTTTTTTGCGATGAACGCTATTTTTAGGATGATTATTTATCTGAGTCGTCTCTTGAGCTTTATTTTTTTGCTTTAAAAGGTGTCGAAACTCATCATAAAACAAGAATTCGAGTTGTGTAGATTCGCCAAGCGCTAAACCAAGATCAATCAAATTGACTGAACCAATTTGCGTGCGAATTAAACGTAAAGTTGGAAAACCAACCGCAGCTGTCATACGGCGCACTTGGCGATTTTTGCCTTCACAGATTTGGATTTCAATCCACGACGTTGGGATATTAGCACGATGACGAATTGGTGGGTCACGCTCCCAAAGCCATTCTGGTTCTGTGATTTTTTCGGCTTTTGCGGGTAGTGTCATGCCATCTTTGAGCATCACACCACGACGTAGTTGTTCAAGCGCATTTTCAGTAATTTCACCTTCGACTTGCACGATATAACTTTTAAACTGCTTATGTTTTGGATGAGTAATTTGTTGATTCAATTGGCCATCATCGGTCAGTAATAATAAACCTTCGGAGTCACGATCAAGTCGCCCAGCAATTCTCAAACTTGGATCGCGGATAAAATCAGACAAAGTGATCTGCTGATCTTCTGAGCGAAATTGGGAATGCACGTTAAATGGTTTATTGAAAGCGAGGATTTTTACCATGAGCTTCTACTTTATTTGAATCAATAGCTTAGAGAGTATTGTAACCATCATTTGGGGAAATATTGCTATTTATGAGATAAATTACAAAACCATTCTACATACTTTACTATAAAGTCATTAAAAATTTATCTGTCATAAAGACATTTATTCAACCCGATATAAGAAGGACCAGCACAATTGTTTATCAGAAGATCGTGGTTCCAACAGATGCTGATAAAATCACCGTAAATGCAGACTTGTCACTGAATGTTCCAAATCATCCAATTATTCCATTTATTGAAGGTGATGGCATTGGTGTAGATATTACACCAGTCATGAAAGCGGTTGTTGATGCCGCAGTACTCAAAGCTTACGGTGGTAAGCGATCAATCGAGTGGATGGAAGTGTATTGCGATGGAAGCAGAAGGCGAAACTCAGTTCATTGCTAATGATGAAGCGAAAATGGGACATGCTTTGAGCCGTTGGGTTGAGCTCGTTTATGTTGATCCTGAAGGCAAAGAAGTGAAAACCTATCGCCAAACTGCTGATCTTCAATTAGAAAATTAAGCAAAGATTTTAAGTTTTTAGTTTTACATTTTATGCAAATGATAGATTAAATGGCATGCGGTGACATGCCACTCCATCGTTTAAAAGCACGCCTAAAATTATTCGCATCATTGATTTGTAGATATTCTGAGACTTGTTCAGTTTTATAACCATAAATACGATAGAGTTTGATCGCAGTATGTAGCCGACATTGATCAACTTGCGCTTGGAAATGGGTACGATGCTTTTTCAATTTGCGTTTTAGCGTCGCAGGACTCATTGCAAAATATTCTGCAGTATGTTCAAGTTGAATATTGTGCTGAATGTTTTGCATCAAATATTGATACAGCACTGCTAGAAAAGATTGTTCAATGCCCATTTTTTCAAAATGGCTTTGTGCCTGTTTCTGGCTACTTTGCACCAAGATACTTGAGGCATTCGGTAGTGGTGTGTACAGATATTGGCGATCTAAAATCATCATATTCATCGGTCGATTAAACTCGACATCATCACCAAGATGCACCCAATATTGTTCGATATATTCAGGCTCATCATTATGGAATTCAAAACTCCACGGTAGTTTTTGTCCATAGAGCTGTCGTGTTAGCGACTGTACTGCCGACATAGCACTTTCGATCAAATATTGATTGTTAGTGTTATTTTCATCAAGCCAATACAGATAGATTTTCTGTTGACTTTCAAAAAGTTGTGGCGTTAGCCACGGGCAGAGCAGACTAGAAAATTTGACATAAACATGTAGTGCTTCTGCAATGGTATTGGCGTAAAGCAAGCTGTGATGTGCCTCGTGAAATGGCGTAATTAAACTTCTTTGACCAAATAAAAAATGAATATCGTTTTGATGTGAAAATGCAGTGATATTTTTCAATACCTGTTGCATTTGTTCGACTGAGATCCGTTTTTTTGCAGATAAAATATCATCCAAAAAGATACCGCTACCACGCAACACCAAGTCGTGTTGCATATCATGACTGTGGCAAATGTCCATCAAAATTGACAACTGATTATGCGCAGGAATATAACGATAGTCACATTCAAAGGCGCGCTGAAGTTTATTCATTGCGCCACCTCAGATGTTTTTGCAAATAGATTGGACTGAGCAATTGGTCGATGTTGTTTTGTAGAAAATTCTGTTGATTTGAGATGAATGAGTTGTTCGTTTAGGCGTTTGAGTACAGTTTGCGCTGAGAGGTCGATCACTTCGCAATAGGTCGTTCGAGCTTGTAAGGGAATCAGTTGGTTGGATGAACGATGAAAATACTGGCTGTTTGTAATCAACTTTTCTAAGGCAATCGTCATATTTAAAGCCTGCTGATGATCAGTCTTTGGCATCAAAATCGTAAAGCGATCACCCGCATAACGGCAGAGCAAATCGCCTTGACGTAGGTTTAAGCTAATTAGCTGAGAGATATGTTGCAGAATATGTGAGCCTTCATCATAGCCATAATCTTGATTAATCTGATTAAAATTGACCATATCCAAGAGAATGACACTGTGCGTATTCGATTGATTTTTTTCGATAATGTGGTTGAGTTGTGATTTAAAATAATTGGCATCGGCAAGTGGCGTCAGTGCATCGAATAGTCGATGATCACGGAAAATGAGTTCTCGCTTCTGCATCTGTTTATTGATGGCAAGTTGTTCTTGATGCCAAAAATACACACCTAACGTCAGCAAGGTTAAGCCAATCGGAAAAGGTACCGATTCAAGCCATGTATCCCATTGAATTTGCCCAGGTATTTTAATAAATTCATCTAGTGTATCCATCCATAGATGAAAAAAAGTAAAGCACAAACCATAGACAAATAATGTAGTTACTCTTCCATGAATACGACTTTTCAGCACCAAGAATAACCACAATAGTGCAAAAACAGCAGCGCCACCTTCACCTAAAATATCAATCCATTTCCACGTCTGAACTGCTTTGATATCACCAAACTGTAAAAACAGCGCAAGGCTGAGCACACAGCATACGATCAATATACTGATCACAATAGAAAATGGATGTTGGCGAAGTTGGTTCATGGTCGCTTTAATTACTGTCTTAATAATCAAAAGAAAAATTCACACTTCACTTTAAAAAATGCAAATTTATAAAAAAGTGATTCATGTCATAGTGATTACAATAGAAACAAAATTTGATGACAGATTGATGGCAGTGCGACAGTCATATCAGCTCAAGCTTTATTTTTAAGTGCGAATCTATGATGTTTTTGCGAGGCATTTATCAAGATTTTGGAACCAAAAAATAGCATCAATGATGCACAAATGAAGTGATTATTTGCATTTTTAACGCATAGATCGCCATTATAGGGCTTAGTCAAATCAGCTCAAAAGCCATTTTAAATGACTAAAATATTCAATAAATCAGTTAAATAAGAAAATACTGTCACAGAAAATTCATATTCAGATTTTATCGTGCAGTCATCCAAATCAAGTTCGTGACTTTTCATTTTTAAGATCATTTTTATGGGGCGAAGCACAATGAATCTTCCAAAATCAGCAATACAACCAATGCGCAAAAAAATGTCTTTGCGTTTTCAAATCTCAAGTTTAGTCATTGCGATGTCTACAATCAGCTTGGCACATGCCGATGTTAACGCTGTCGATACGGTGGTCGATAGTGCCAACAGCGATGTACAAAACAGTGTTCAAACCAATGTTGTGGAATATGTCAAAGTAATCGGTCAAGCAGCCAGCATGGATAAAGCATTGCAGGAGCAAAAGCGTTCTGATTCGATCAGTAGTGTGGTGCATGCCGATGCGATTGGTCAGCTTCCTGATGACAATGCCGCAGAAGCATTACAACGTATACCAGGTGTATCGACTGAACGAGATCAAGGCGAAGGTCGTTTCGTGACGGTACGTGGCTTGGGCGCAGACATGAACGCAGTAACCATTAACGGAACATTGGTGCCTGCACCTGAAAGTGACCGTCGTGGCGTGGCATTAGATGTATTGCCAACCGAGTTGGTACAGTCTTTGGCTGTGGTAAAAACCTTAACACCTGATATGGATGCCAACTCACTCGGTGGTACGGTACAAGTAGAAAGTCTTTCTGCATTTGATCATGATGGCTTGTTCTACACAGGTACTGTCGAAGGTAGCTATGATGATTTGCGTGAAGAATATAGCCCGAAAGTATCAGGTGCGATCAGCAACCGTTTTAGCATTGGCGATGGCGAAGATAACTTTGGTGCTGCATTGGCGCTCAGTTATCAAAATCGTAAATTTGGCTCGGACAATGTCGAAACAGGTGGTGCATGGGACGAGGGTTTACTTGAAGAAACCGCAATGCGTCAATATGACATCGAACGTGAACGTATCGGTGCAGGCTTAAACTTAGACTTCCGTCCAAATGCCACAGGCGAATATTATCTCCGTACTTTATTTAGTCGTTTTAAAGACACTGAACAACGCCAAGAAGTCAGTGCTGAATTTGCTGATGCACGTATCGCAGGTGAAACAGGCGATGCTGAAGCAAAACGCTCGCTCAAAAGCCGTGTCGAAACGCAGGAAATTAAATCATTCGTCTTAGGCGGTGAGCAAGGCTTTGGCACTTGGAAGGTGAATGGACAGCTCGGTTATAGCGAAGCTTCAGAAGATAATCCAGGTGGGATTTCGGGTGCAGATTTTGAGGGCGAGTTTGACGGTGTAGGCTATCGCTCAGGGAAAATACCAACCATTATCGCTAATGATGATTTTTATCAAGCGGACAATTACGAGCTCGATGCGATCGCTTGGGAGCAATCGAAAACTACTGATCAAGAGTTCAATGCAAAGCTAGATTTCCTCAAAGATTATATGCTTGGCAACTATGCCGCAGCATTTAAATTTGGCGGGAAAATCAGCCAACGTGAAAAGAAAAATGATACCAATGAATGGGAATATGACGATTTAGAAACCACTGTGAACGATTTTCAAGGTAGTTCTTCATATACATTGGCAAATTTTGGTCCACTCATCAATGATGCAGCCATGCGCAATAAAATCAGTGGCTTAAACTCAAATGAATATGTGGTGCTTGATGCGTCAACGGTCAATGATTTTGAATCGAATGAAGATATTCAAGCCGCTTATCTGATGAATACGGTCAATTTTGACAACTTAAAATTGATCGCAGGTCTACGTTATGAAAATACTGAGTTCGAAGCCAAAGGCTTTACTGTGGATGGCGACGACGTCACCGCAACTGAATATAACAAAGACTACGATCACTGGCTTCCAAGTGTGCATGCACGTTACCGCCTCGCAGATGATGCGTATCTACGTGCCGCATGGACCAATAGTGTCGTACGTGCAAACTTCGGTCAAAGCGCACCGGGACTCTACATTGATGATGAATCTGCCGAGTTTGGTAATCCAATGCTTGATCCACTGGAATCTTCAAATTTCGATATTGGTGTAGAAAAATATCTTGGTGAAGCGAGTGTGATTAGCTTTAACGCATTCTACAAAGATATTGATAATTTCATCTACAGCACCGACCTCGCAGGAACAGGGATTTGGGCAGATTTCGATGAGGCGATCACTTATAAAAATGGCGACAGTGCAAAACTCTATGGTATGGAGCTTGCCTATTCGCAGAAGTTTAACAATGGTTTCTTAATCGGATTTAACACCACACTGAGCAAGTCAGATGCAACGATCGACAGCATGAAAGATGGCGAATCTTTAAGTCGTGATATTCGCATGCCGAATCAATCCAATGTTGTCGGTAATGCCATGCTTGGTTGGGAAAATGATCGTTTTGGACTGCGTGTATCTGCCAACTACAAGTCGAAATACTTGCTTGAACTTGGCGATATTGATGCGCCCCAAAATGATATTTATGCCGATGAGCAGACCTTTATTGATTTGAGTACCCATGTCAATTTGACCAAGAATTTACAACTTAAATTCGATGCACAAAACCTCGGCAATGAAACCTTTTACACCTATCAAAGCTCAAAACTTCAAAATGCGCAGTACGAAGAATATGCGCCGAGTTATAAGTTAGGACTGACCTATAGCCATTTTTAATATTTAGGCTTTACACATATAGGTTTTTAGATATTTAGGTCAATTTGTTTTTAAAAGCTAGTCCAAGTGCTCAATTGAAGAAATGTGCTTGGGCTATGCTATTCCCATTTTTGAGTGAATTATGAATTTTTTACCTTTTAAACTCAGTCTATTGAGTCTATGTATTGTTGGCTTAACGGCGTGTCAACAACCACAAGTTATTGATAAGCCAACAGTCACTGCAAACCCAACCATTGAAGTACAACACACTGACAGCCAAGAGCAGAATGGACAAGATCAAAGTCACCATGACGTTGATCTATCAAATACTGCGAACGATGTGATATTTACAGAAATTGATACAGATGATTTCCAAGCGGAAGATGCGATATTACTCAATATTCCACAGTGGACTGATGCGCATCTGATGCTGAGTAGCAAAACTGACGGCATACAGATTTTAAATCATGATGGTAACGTTATCACAAAAATGTCAGGGCAGTTTGGTCGGATTGATTATCGTACTGGCAAAAATCAACACGGTCAGACGCAAGTGCTATTTGCCATACAAGATCTTGCACGTCAGCAGTTGATGCTACGCAGTTTTGATGTGACAACTCAGCAATGGTCGACTGCACGCTATTTGCCAAAGCGTCAGTTTAAAACCGATGATAATTGTCTGTATCAAGATCAATCTGGTTATGCCTATGCCTTTTTAGTCGGTGAAGAAGGCATCGGCGAGCAATGGTTGATTGCTAAAGATCAACTTGCTTTGACGTATCCAAAGCTGATTCGTCGCATGAGCTTCCCACCGAATAGTAGTAAGTGTCGTGTCAGTGATCATGATGCACAGCTTTTCATCAATGAGGAAGATGTGGGGATTTGGGCATATCCTGCCGACCCCGAAGCCGATTTGGTGCGTCAACCTGTCGATATGGTTAAGCCATTTGGTACGATTTTAGGTACACCGACTGATATTGCAGTGGTTGATGATCAGATCGCTGTGACCGATGAATCCAAAGGCATGTTGTATCGCTATCAATGGCAGAATGAAGCATGGCAAGCATTGTCAGCTTTGAAATTAGCTGATATTGGCGAAGCCGAACGCCTCAGCATCATTGGCAATCAAGATGCGAAAAAAGTGCTGATCTTAGATGATCATACCGTCAAAACAGCCGAACTCGATTGGCAAACGAATACGGTCAAAGCCACTACGCCGATCGTCACCATTCCAGCTGATGTGCAAAGCGATGTGGTGCCAAGCACAGGTGATGCTGCCGATGATCCTGCGATTTGGTATAACGCCAATCAGCCGTCCAATTCACGTGTACTTGGTACAGACAAACAAGGTGGACTTTCAGTCTATGATCTACAGGGCAAGATGTTGCAGTACCTCGATGTCGGTCGTTTAAACAATGTTGATTTACGACACGGCTTCCCATTGGGTGCGGAGAAAATTGACCTCGCGATTGCCACCAATCGAGATCAAAACAGCCTACAACTGTTTGCTATCAATAAAAATGGCAAAGTCAGTAATCTGGGGGAACTTGCTACGGATTTGACCGCTATCTATGGCTTTTGCATGTACCAAGACCGTGCAGGTGAAATCTACGCCATTCCAAATGATAAAGACGGCACCTTTGTGCAATATCACATCCAAGCAACACAGAAAAAATTGAGTGCAACGGAAGTACAACGCTTTTCCGTTGATTCACAGCCAGAGGGTTGTGTCGTGGATGATGCAACAGGTCGTGCCTTTATCGGTGAAGAACGAAATGCCGTGTGGATGAAAGACTTAAACACGCCGAATAGTGCTTTGGAAAAAGTGATCAGTACAGGTGATGTGTTACATGCCGATATTGAAGGAATGGGTATTTACCATAATCAAAATCAAGCTGCACAGTACTTAATTATTTCAAGTCAAGGCAATGACAGCTACGTGGTGATTGAAAGCTCAGCACCATATCAAGTGCGTGGAGCATTCCGAGTCGGTATCAATACCGAAAAATCCATTGATGCCGTATCCGAAACCGATGGGCTTGAAGTGAGTAGCAAAAACTTCGGCGGTGTAAATGGCATGTGGAAGCAAGGTATGTTGGTGGTGCAAGACGGTCGCAAACGCATGCCAGAAGGCAACCAAAACTTTAAATATGTGTCATGGCAAAAAATCGCTGAGGCATTGAATTTAGATTAAATCATTATCGTAAAAAATACTGAGCAATGACAGCGCAAAACGAGACAACCCATGACGATGCTGTCATTGCTCACCTGAATTAAATACAGTTTTAGACCTATTTTGGAGTATCCCATGCAAGCAACCTTAGATCAGATGTCGATTTGGAGCTTGATTAGCCACGCCAGTCTTTTGGTGAAATGTGTGATGTTAATTTTGTTAGCTGCATCCGTGGTTAGTTGGTACATCATCATCAAACACGGCATGTTGTTACGCAGTCAAGAAAGTGGCTGGAAGCGTTTTCTACATGCGTTTCGTTCACAGTCAGATTTAACAAGCATCGATACGGAAGCTGAAAAAGACAGTGGCATTGTTGACATTTATCAGCAAGGTTTGGATGAATATCAACATATTTATCAAGATAATACAGCACAGAGTAAACTCAGCAACCAAGATGTGATGGAAAGTGTTGAGCGTCGTCTTTTGATTAGCATTACTGAGCAAGAAGAACGCTTACAGCAAAATCTGACCTTTCTGGCAACCGTCGGTTCGGTCAGTCCATATATCGGTCTGTTTGGTACGGTGTGGGGGATTATGCACGCCTTTATCGGACTGTCAGGTGTGGAACAAGCGACCCTGAATACCGTTGCTCCAGGGATTGCAGAAGCCTTGATTGCCACAGCGATCGGTCTGTTTGCAGCTATTCCTGCGGTGGTGGCGTACAACCGCTTTTCTGCACGTGCCGATAAGATGAGCACACGCTATTACAGCTTTGCCAATGAGTTGCAAGGTCGCTTGACACGATTGATGGCGAAGAACTCAGCTATTGCAACCCAACAATCTGCACCATCTCAACACGTTTAAAAAGGGGAATTACTGATGTTAAAAGCCCCACGCAAACGTGCCCTAAATGCCGAGATGAATGTGGTGCCGTATATTGATGTGATGCTGGTGTTACTGGTGATCTTCATGGTCACTGCACCGATGCTCACACATGGTATCAAGATTGATTTGCCTGATGTGAATGCCGATGTCATGCCATCGTCACAACAGCAACGTATCATTACCTTGTCGATCACCCATGATGGGCAATATTATTGGAATATTGGCAATCAAGTCGATACCGAATCAGTGACCGATCAAGCGGTTGATCTTCAAAGCATGCAACAAAAACTCGCAGCACTGATTACCACTGACAAAAATATGCAAATGTATATCCGAGCCGATCAAGGTTCAGACTACAAGATGGTGGTCGAAGCCATCGCAGCACTGCAAAAAAGTGGTGTGACCAACATTGGACTGATCACAGAGGAGCCTGCACAATGACAGTTTCCACTGCGCACAACATGACAACACACTGGAAAGAACACGGCACGGCACTCGCCGTGACTGCGTTATTGCATATTGGTGCACTGTATTGGTTGACACAAATTGAGATGCAACCACCAGCTGAGCCACCAAAAACACAAACTATTAAGCTAAAAATGATTCAATTGCCTACTCCTCAAACTGAGCCTGTGCTTATTCCCAAAGTTGAGCCAAAATCTGTAGTTGAGAAAGAACAACGCATTGAAAAAAAACCAATTGAGCAACCACAACAAACTCAGCCAATCAAAGCACAACCTAAAATAGAACCGACGACGAAAGCACCTGAGAAAAAAATTGTTGAGACACAAAGTGAACAAAAAGTTTCCAAGAAACAAACGGCGGATAATCCAAGCATAGAAACCACGCAAACAAAACAAAAGCCAGTTGAACAAAATCTTCAGACAGAAAAAACAACAACGATGAGTGAGCAAACACAAGCTAGAAAGTCTGAAAATGTGCAAAAGCAAACAACTGAAAAATCTCAGACATCAACGCAGCAAAGCAATTCAATGGCTGAAGAAAAATTTGATGTCAGCAACTATAAGCCTGCCAACAAAACCCCACCGCAATATCCTGAACAAGCTTTGGATCGTAGGTTAGAAGGCGATTGCACCATTGCCTATACAGTGAATGCTAAAGGACGAGTCGAAAATCCAAAAGCACAGGGTGATTGTCATCCGCTATTTGTTCGCCCTGCATTGCAAGCTGCTAAGCAGTTCCAATACCAACCCCGTAAAGTCAATGGTCAAGCGGTGGCTGTACAGAATGTGAAAAATACATTTCAGTTTAGGATTGCAGGAACATCATAAGGATGATGATGTCTTGCTTTCAGGTTTATGTAAGCTTTTAAATTTTGTAAAGTGCGTCTAGTAATTTTGCCAATCACATGTTGAATTGCCACTCAATAAAGCAGTTCTTTGATTCTTTGATTGACGTATGAAAATGGAATTTTTTCTTGTTCTAGACGGTAGTTATTCTCCTTAAGATCTTGATATAGCTTTGATTCTGGTTCATCTAAATTCAATGTGCTATTGGCTACAGATAAGGTGCCTAAATCACCTTCAAAAAATAGATCAAAAGTTGATTGATCCATCAAAAAGCTCTGAGTCTGTGGGAAGTAGCCACGAAATTGAGATAAAATTTCAAAACCTTGCGCATCAAGATCACCCCAATAGATTAACTGAATATCTTTAAACCAATTTATATCTTTTAGTTCGGCGATTTTGTAGCCACTGCCGAAAATTGCAAGTGTATTTGATATATTGGGAAGGGTCAGAGTGGTGTAAAAACTGGTTTTATTCTCGACAATAATGATGCGTTTTATGGGCAATTCGAGTTCTCGAAATTGTCTTAAAGGAATGGCTAGTTCAGAGATTCCTAGAAAATATCGCTTGCTTAAATGCGGATCTAAAATTCGAAAATGTATTTGTGCTTCGTATGCTTTTAAATGAAAGCATTTTTCAAAATTATTGTGTTGAAAATCACAATGCCCTGAGATTAATTCAAGAAGTAAAGAACGGATAATACCTTTATTTTTCTCAATAAACTTCGTATGAACTGATATTGGTAATTCACGAATATATAAATTAGGTTGAGGTGTATGCTGAAAATATTGGCAAACTTTTATCAAACTTTCCCAGTCACTTGCATGGGCAATAACTTTTAACGGATTCATTTCAACCCATACTTTAAGCTTTGGGAATTGTAGTACAATTTTTTGACAATTTTCTTTAAATGCGTTGATCTCATCTACCTTCGAGAGGTAACGGATATAATCTTGATCATTTTCAAAGAAAATTCTCGTTGGCAAATCTTGTAAGCCTAAAGATTTTGTCCGAACAGTTTGATATTCTAAAGAATAACCAAATCCTTTTCGTTCTTTACTATCTTTTAATATCTCATTGATTTCACGTCGGAATTCTTCCATGGAGGATTTGTTATAGGTTTTATTGGCGGGAATATCTAATGGAAAAATGCTTGAATTAACGACCAATGACTTTAAATATTCAACATATTTACGCGCCGCTTTTGTTTTAATTTCCTGTGCAGTGATCATTCTAAAACCTCATTAGGGTTGCTGATTTTTCGTGATATGGTGGTCGTTATTTATGGTGTTTGTTTCCTGAAGAAGCCATTGATCTTTTTCTTCTTTAAATTGCTCAATTGGCATATCGTACAACCATGAATGTCGTTCATTCTTGCGCTCGATATAATGCACATAAGAGATGTCATTTTCTACGATATGAATATTATCACTAGGTGTGACGACTAATAACTGTAAATGTAGTTGTTTACACAGGCGGATTAGATAACGTGCCTTATCTTCATCTTGTGCTTTAAATGCTTCGTCAATTGCGATGAAACGGAACGAGTTACTTTGTAAGCCATCTTTTGTTAAGCCAAATTGATAGGCAATCGCAGAGCCTAAAATAGTGTAGGTGAGTTGCGCTTTTTCACCTCCTGAAAGTTGCCCCATACTTTCGTAAGTTTTAAACTTTCGTGGTTTTTCTTGATGCAATTTTTCCTGATGTGATTGTTCTCGATAAAATTCCTCGGCTTTATAGTTAAACCAAAAGCGAACTTGCATGACTTTTTTACGCCAGTCCTCTTGATCCAATTTTTTGATTAACGGTTCGATGTGATTGATAAAATGTAAGCGTTGCGCTTCAGGATTTTTGTCAATTTCTCGTGCATTTGGAATAGCTTGTTCTAAGCGCTTTTTAAAGTCTATAATTTCATCACTCACACGAACAGGGCAGACGATTTGAATATATGTTTTAAAGTCTTTATCTCTGAAGTCGATTTGTTTCAGTGCGTCATTTAGTGTCTGAATATTTTCCTTGATTGAGTCCATCCAACCTACAAAAAACATACGAAAGTCACTGACTTTATTGGTAATGGTTTCATGTAGGTAGTCGCTAAATTTTTTCTCAAACTTAGGCAAGTTGTCATTTTGCAGTTTCTGTAAAAAGTCTTGATATTCTCCAACCAAATCCAAATGCTCTGCATCTGGTAGGTGATGTACATCTGATCGCCAGTCTATAAAAATCGTGGTTATTTTTTCATTAGGGTTTTTAAACTGTGAAATTTGCGTTGTAATTACTCTCTTTTTTTCATTTAGTTGTTGAGTGAGATTTTTTTCTTGGGCATTAAACTCAGTGAGCATTGCGATTTTCTTTTGATCAATATTTTCAAAATTGACTTGGCAATATACAGGATATTTTTCCTCGAAAAGTGCTGTATCGAGGTCGAGAGAAGCCGACAATGCTTGTTGCTCTTGCACAATATTGGCATTAATTTCGGCGATTTTATGCTCAGTTTTATATTGCTTACGTCTAGCTTGTTCAATATCTATCTCTTTTAATTGAGATAGTTGTGTTTCAACATGGTTTAATTGTTCCTGTAATACTGCGATTCGATTATTGGTTTTTTCAAGCGTTTCAACTTGTTTTTTAAAATCTGCAATCTGTTTTGCATCAGATTGCCAATCAATCATTTCAAAAGACTCAAAGCGATCCATAAAACGATTGCAGTCATCTTTATCTTTAGCGAGTTGTTTGATGCTCGATCTAACTTGATCAATTTCTTTATTATTTATGTTTTGCTTTTCCTGGAGTGTGAATAAGTTTCTTTTTAACAATGTGATTTTATCAAGGTTATCCCAACCTAAAATAAAGTTTTCTCGATATGTAATGCTTTGACGATCATCTTTTTCATGTCTGCCTTTGGTCGATTTAATTAAACCTTGTTGCGTCACAGCTTTTTCATTATAACGATTAAATTCATCTAAACTTTCGACGCAAGCATAGTCAAACTGTCGTTTCACGACGTCTTCGACCCACAAGCGATATTGACTATTTTCTTGAAATTTTAATTTGTTAAATAGTGAATTTTCCGCAATTACTTGCGTTGAACTGAATGTCGTCAAGGTTGTATCTTCATGATAACGCTGGTAAACAATTTTTCCTTTTAGGTTAGTATTGTTTACATAGGCATTGACTTGTTTGTAGTATTTTTCAGGAACGATAAGCCTTAAGCCAAAATTATGTAGGATTTTTTCAATCGCAGCCTCCCAAGTCATTTCATCACGTCGAACTTTAATCAGTTCGGCAATAAAGGGAATCTCGTGTTTGCTTGCGCCGATATGTTGCAAAATTTCATCTCGAATCCGTGCAACATGCCCAGTAATATTATTTTGATTTCTTTGTAACACTTGGATGTTTTGTACAACGTCTTGAATGTCTTTTGGAAGTTGCAATTGATCAGTTTGAAGCTGAGGTAATCGTGTTTGTAGGTCAGTGGTTTTTTGCTCGGATACTTCTACAATATTTTTAGCCTGAGCTATATTTTGTAAAAATTGATTTGCTTCGGGATTTTGAAGTAATTTTAATCCACCTGCGAGCAGATTATATTGTACTAATCTGTCTGAGCGTTGTTCACGACTTTTTTCAAGTTGAATGATTTGCTGTTTTAAGTTTTCAATGCGACTACCGACTTGATCGGATTTGATCTGAGTCAATAAATCTGTTCTCTGATCGTCTAGTTGAGATTCTTGTGATTTAAGTTGTTCAAGATCATGTTCACACAATTTTAATTCTGCGCGTTTTAGTTCAAGTTCTTGTTCAGCAAGTTGTACAAATTTCTGAGAAAACCAATGATTACCGAGTATTTTACACTGATCAAGTTGTTGACTTTCTTGTGTAATATGCTGAATTTGCTGTGCTAGCGCATCAATCGGGATCAGTTGGGCGATTTGTGCTTTGGCTTTTTCAATATTGGTTTTTGCATCCATGAGTGTGATAAAGCTTTCTTTCAGCTGTAAATATTCAGCTTCTGCATCACGACCTTCTAGCATATTATTACGAATAAACTCGTCTAAATCATCTAAAACTTTGACTCCAACAATTTGATTAAAAAGACTGAGTGCTGTCGTAGTCATACCAAATAAATGGGAAAAACGCTCAGCATAGCTGGTTGGACCATCAAAAAACTCAATATTTCGTTTGCTTTGATCGTTGTACTGTTTTTCTAATCTTTTTTTCCAATCACCTTTTGCATCAAACTGATTAAAATCCTTATCAATGCTTAAGTTCGTTTTGGCTAAACCAAAACTACGTTTTAATTCACCATTGTTAAACCACCGCACCTGAAAAAGCGTAATACTACGCATGTCAGTATTGCTAAAGTTCGCCAATATCACCGAATAGCAATTTTTATCACGAAGCTTTTGAGTGGAGGTGCCAGTTTCGCCTTCATTTTGAATATTGCCATAATGTCCAAGTACATAGGTTTCTTCCGTACGATCACCTTTCTTGTCTATCCCTGAAGACTGATTATAGAAGCGATCTTTTTTGACAGGGACAAGTAAGGTGAGTAGGGCATCAATAAATGTACTCTTCCCAGACGCATTTGCTCCAGTAAGTAGTGAGTTATTTCCTTGGGGTGCAATTCGGAAAATTTGCTGATCGAAAGTTCCCCAATTATATACTTCCATATAATTCAGGCGAAAACCCGCTTGGTCAGAGCTTGTATTAAATAGACTGTATGTACTCATTGAGCTTTCCTTTGAAATCTTGCAATTCATCTAAACTAATTTTTTCTTTGATAATGCGTTGAATTTGATAGGTTTTAATATTTTCCTTTTCTGAGATAAACTTTAGATAACCAAGCTCTTCTACAGCATTGATATATTTATCCATATCTTTTTGAAATTTAAGATGATTATAGCCTTCTTGTAAAAATAGCTCTAATTCTTCACGAATCTGAAGATTTGAAATAAACTTTTCATTGCTTTGGTATTGTGTCGGGTTGTTATCAAAGTCTTCCAAACTATAGCGCAACACAATTAAAACAATGGACACCTCGAAACCAACGGCACGTCGTTGTATTAAGCCGAGTGTATCGCCATCACTATTTTCCAACTGCTTGATGAAAGCAAAACCTTCATCCTTTTTTATAATCAGCTCAAGTCCAATCGTACCCACAAAATCTTGTATATCGACTTGATAATGAATAATGCTATCCCATACAGGAGATGATCTCTCAACGGGTGACTTTAATAAGCGTATGATCGCTTTAGAATAAGGTTTTTCGTACTGCTCTAAATTCGCCATTGCAAAAGCTCCTTATCTCAAGTACGTATGACAATAATTTCAGGAATTTGGATCGTTTTTTGCTGTATTTGATCAAAACAGATACGTTGCTGCTGCTCATCATTTACCGTATGTTTAAAATCTTTTATAACATCCATAAATCCAAATAGTTCAGGTAGACCTTGTGATAAACCACCTTGTTTCTCAATCACTTCTTGAATACTGACTTGAGATTGTTTCGCGAGAATATTTTGAATGTGACGCTTAATTTTCTTTTTATCAATATGCACATGTGCAAACAACTTTGACAGTTGTTCAGATTCATTCAGATTATTATTGGCGAGAGTAGGGGGAGTTTCATAATTGACCTGTTCAGACTTTTCATAGGTCAACTTTCTTTCAAAAGGAATTTTAATATCAACAGAAGTTTCAAGCTCAAAACTTACATCAGGTTTTGCATTTTGCTTGTTTAACGTAAGTAAGGATTTTTTAATATCCTGAATAATAGTTTTAGTGAGAGCAGCTTGCGAAGCTTCATTTTCCCGAATAATACGACCCAGCTTCTCAGCCATTCGATCATTGGCTTTATATACTTTTTGCCCAGCTTGATGTAAATATTTTTTCATCCCACGCAAAAAGAAATCATCGACCAGAATATTCTTTTCTTGCAATGTGGTATATAGCGAACTAACGAGAGAATCCCATTCATTTTGTAAATTCGGGTCAAGCAAAAATGACCAAAAAGCATAAAAACTTTTCCCCTGACTGCTTTCCTTCAAAGTATCTAGTGAGTCAAAAGCAAGCTGTAAAAGATCACTTTTATACAAATTTCCCTCAGCATGGCGTTGGTAAATATCTTTGGTAATCGACTTAAAATTTTCCTCCACCTCTTTAAAATCAGACAAAAGCTCTTTTGCAGATTGATTAATTTCTTTAAATCGTGGTGTAATCTGAAACTCCTCGTAAATATGAATGTTTTCACCAATTTTTAGTCGATCAATTTGTTGCTCAATCTCTAACTTTTTCTGCTCTAATAGCTGAATTCGACTTTCTACATCATCATTTGTATTCTCAACCAATTCTTTTAGTTGATTAAAAATATATTTAAATTTGGATTCTGTACCCACAAATTCTTCTTTTTTTAAATTCTGCAACCAATCTAATGTTTTATTGGTATGAGAGGACAACTCATAAAATATGATGCCTTGATCATTTTGATAATTACTTAAAAAACCTTTATTTGTCCAATCTTGAATATAGCGTTTGGCTTTTAGCTCATAGGTTGTAAGCGAATTATCTTGATCAAAATCCAACTCATTAACTGAGTCAGGTTCTTGATTGTCACTTGCATCAAAATTTTTCTCCATATACTGAATTAATGCTAACTGCAACTTATCTAATGAATGAGCGGTTTGTTGATCGGTGAAGGATTCTAATAAAAACTGAATAATCCATTCTCTATTTTTTAAGCATAATAGAGCAATGCTAGGCGAAGTTCTTAGGGAAGTCATTGTTTCATGAATATGCAACACTTTTCATACCTATGTAAAATCTTACAATGTTTTTATTTGCTTAAATGTATGTATTAAATACAATATTTTTAATATTAAGTTGTTCACTATCAATATTGCAATACCATGATCTGACTGTTACGACATAAACTGTCGTTACGAACCTCAATCTATGTTGAATAAATCAAAAATCGGAAGTGAAAACAATTTCTGTAAGGAAATATGCGTGCTTTTATGTTAAAACAATATTTCGCATAATCACGCATTATGTTACTTGCTACGGCATTGCTACACGGTAACGAATAAGCAATACAATCATTGTTTATTCGTTACCGTGTCAATGATGTTACAATCAGCAAGTAACATCAGAGCATTTAATATAATGTCACATTATGCGAAATACGCTGTAAAACAAGCTCTATTCAATTCCAAAATTAACAACGTACCTAGCCAGTATTTTCAAGACTACACACAAAGAACAGCAATCTGTGCTTTCTGTGGTCGTGTTTTGACATTCTCGACAATTCCAAAGCATATTAGAAAATTCCACTACGATCACCTCGGGCGATTTATTTTTGATTAGTTACACGGTAACAATGCTTTGGTGTTTTTGTTCTCACCGTAAAAATTTGATCAAAATTTGAGTCCACGCTTTCTAATGGTGGACTCTAGTCCCGAATTTGGGAATTTTAAGCCTTATCAATGAGCTTTTTTATCAGTGTTTTGATGATGCAATTTTGATCACTGTTTAAGCATTTAGCTAATCTGATCACTACCCACAGAATAACGATAATTGTGAGTGCTGTTTTCACTAAAAATAATTCAATGTTCATCTTGCAATAGACACTTTCCCACTTTCTGATACTTCCACAAGATCAATCGCACTTTGTAAAACAATATGCGCTAGCTCGGTATCTTTGATTGGCTCTCGTTTTTGGCTGATCAATTTTTTATTTATCTCTACGGCTTTGTTTCTCAAAAGCTCTTTTTCTCTATCGTTCAACCTAAGCATATCAGCCATTTTCTAAGCCCAAAAAAAACATAACTCTAATTATTTTACATAAACATGTATACGTGCTTTACAAGAAACATGTATTCATGTTAATTTTCGCTCATTCAAGAAACATGTATACATGTAAAATTGTGAGCTAACTATGCTAGATCATCTAAGAATACATATCCCATTTGAATCTTCTTTCTTTCAAGTCGATTCCGAGGGGCGTTTTTTCTTTGTTGATGTAGATATTCATAAAATCGAAGTTCCTTTAGCATCACGCTCAGTTCATAAAAACGATGATGGCTCAATTTCAGCAAGTGCTTTATTTCATCCCTATGAATCTTTAGCAACAAATTACACTGGCATGGCGATGAAAGTATTTTTCGATTCATATACACCGCCTTACGTTGAAATCAAAGCATCACCTGCAAAATTATTGCAGGGTCATAACGTATTTGGACTAGATGACATCGAGCAGGGTGCATTTGAAATGATCGGCTATTTGCATGAAGCCTATCCAAGCCTTGCTTGTATGCTTGATTATCAACTAGCCGAAGTCATGCATATTGATGTTACGTATTCCGCTCGTGTTAAAGATCAAAACACAGCACACAAAGTTCTTGATTTTATGAGTCGTGTTAGCAACGGACAGACTCGACTATCTAATAAAAAATTTGATACGTCTGTTTATTGGGGAGGTAAAAATTCCCGATTAGTCAATCATAAATGCTACTTGAAGCATGATGAATTCATTGCACAGTTTGAAGAATACAAGGCACTTGCTAAGAAAAACGATAAATCAGCGCAACGTGTTATCGAAGTTATGAGCAATCAAAATCTAATCAATTGGACTGTCGGCTTAATACGCTTTGAATCACGCCTTAAAAAACGCTGGCTAGAACGCAACAACATACCTACAAACCTATTTCAACTTATCCAGTTCCAAAAAGATCACCCAAATTTACTCCAAACACTTTGGACTCAAGCGACCAGCAAATTATTCGATGCACTGAGAGGGCAGACAATGAAGATAACTGACGATGCGAGCGTATTACAAGCCATTGAAACATCAGACATTGTAATTACAAATAGTGGAAAAGTTTCACAAACACGGGTCAGAAATTTGTTTTCTGCATTCTTGCTTATCCGTGAAAAAGGACTTGATGAAATCCATCGCACTTATTCAAAAACAGCATTTTACAAGCTCGTTTCTGATCTCTGTGCTTGCGGATTTTCTAAAGCATATTTGCAAAACCTTCATGATGAGAAGTCTAAAAACATCATTCCATTTATCAAACTTGTTGATATTGATTTTAACCAGCAGTTGCCAGATTGGTATGAAAAGCCAGTTTCGCAATTCAATAACGTAGCTTAATACAGGTGGTCCTTATGACTCAAAATACACAACATCCGATCATGGTTGTAACTGGTATCCGAAAATCAGCGGGCGATTTCAAAGCAGATAACGGCGATAACATCACGTTCTCTAATACGGTTGTTACCGTGTTGCAAGATTATTCAGATCAAGAAAAACAGCAAGGCGCTATCGGACAAAAATCGACTGATTACAAAATTAAAGGCGCTCAGTTCTTCAATGACTATTTGCATATGTCATCAAAATTGCCTGCACAGGCTGAGCTTATTTTCAACTGGGATTTCACTAAAAAAACGCCAGTGGCGCAATTGGTGGCGCTCAACTTTGATTTGAAGGATAGCAAAGCTTGATTATTTATTCATGGTTTCGTCCAGTCTTTTTATGTGAAAAATGCGATCAAGAATTTTCATCTAAAAATGAATTAGAAAATCATCAAAAACTTTGTGATGACTAAGGATTTTAAAAAATGGCTTATGTCTGTGAAACATTAAACACGGCTACCAATCAATGTGATTCGTGGATTTCAACTTTAACGCTAACAGACTTTGCTATCACAAGCTCGCAATCAGCAGAATTATGCATAGCGATTGCTAGTTTTTATTCAATATGCTGGATTCTAAAAAAATCTCGCTATGCAGTTAAATAGAGGGTTTTCACATGGAAAACACACAAAATAAGTTTGGCTTACTTAAAAAAGCTGGTGTTGCCTTAGCGTCTGCTGGTGCTTTGGTTGGTGCTTCTTCTGCTAATGCAGCGATTACATTTGACACGACTGATCTACTTGCAAACATTGCAAGTGGTGAGGGCTTTGCAATCACTGCGGGTCTAGCGTTCATCGGTTTGACTGCAACGATCAGTGTACTTCGTAAATCTCGTGGTGCTGTTCGTTAATCACGATCAAAAAAATAACTGTGCGCTACTCTGCGACCTTGTGGAGCGGAGAAAGCGCACAGTTTATAGAGGGTGATATGGAAGAAGCAAATATAGCAAATTGGCTGTTTGTATTCATTTTTTGGCAGGCAATGCGTATTTTAATGTGAGTGTATACATGAAAAAGATATTAAAAAAATGGCAGTTGATATTTTTATCATGTGTATTGGCATTTGCCCCAGCATATGCATTGGCAAACACTGTTCTAAATGGCTGGACAATAACAGATCGTGCAATGGAAGGTGCAACACGAGTTTATAACGGTGCAAAAACTGCCGTCATTAACGGCGCTAATGTTGCAAAAACATCAGTAGCACGCATCAAGCCCACAACTGACATTGTAAGTAAAGCAATTGTAAGGACTGGTGCGGTTGTAGCTGTCGATCTGGCTATTCAAGCGCTGATTGGCGCTGTTGATTACGTCATGGATGCCGAAAATAACAGAGTTATATACTATCCCGATGGTAGATACCTTTGGGTTAATGTTGATTCTGATGTGCGTTATAACTCAGCAGAAGAAGCATGCAAATCATACACTCAAGCACATTCAAAATATTATATATCTGTACAAGTTAATGAACACGGTACTGCCGCTGACTGTGTTTTTTCATCTAGTGAAGATTCTCCGTACGTATCAACAACAATTTTAACCGCTGTAGAGCCTACTCTTGATGAACGCGAAAAATCTATACCCTATACAACTGTCGCCGATCAAATAATTTCTGACGCCGAAACCGATGCACGTGCAGGCGGATACGTCGGTGAAGCAATAGATGCAGAAGTAGCAAAAGGCGGTGCCATGGCTCAGGACGTTGCAAATCAATTTGATGCAAATGCACAAACGCAAACTGCTGAGGGCGCAAACGAAGCAACTGGAACAGCAGAACCAAACACAGCAAATCCTGAAGCTACAGACATATCTTTAGAATTCCCTGCTTTCTGCGGATGGGCGCCTCAAGTCTGCGAAGCTGCGAACGTAGTAATTAATTTTCCCACACTGTTAGTAAACTGGTGGGAAACAGCTACTAATGCATTTACATCAGCGTGGGCGACTGTTACAGAATATTTTGACTGGATGAAAGAGGAAGATTTACCAAACCGTGATACATCAGATATTACTTTGCCTGATACACCGATCACACCGCAAACAGTCAATGTGAATTTCGGCAAAACATGCCCAGCGCCTACGACTGTTAATATTTCATTCGGTGGTCAATCGAAAGAAATCACAATAATGAATTACGAATTTATCTGTGAATGGTCTTGGGTTGTGGAATATTCAGTGATTGCATTGGCTTCAATTTCTTCTGTCTTTATTGTCGCAGGGAGGAAAAGCTAATGGGTAAATTGCTTTACAACATCCTTGATTTATTTGCTAACAACTCTTTCCGATCGCTTTTAACAAGTCTTGGTATTGGTCTTGTTTCTGCAACTGCTGTGCAAACTTTACTTAGCGAATACATCAATACTGCACTAAATCAAGCGTCAACTATGCCAATGCTCGGACTTCTCGGCATGTTCGGCATTGATTCAGCGTTATCTATTCTTCTCGGTGCTGTCTTGACTCGTGCATCAATTGAAGCGTCTAAATTGTCATTAGGGAAACGTGCATAATGCCTATCAAATTAATCACTGGACAGCCTGGAAACGGCAAAACACTTTATGCAGTTAAATTGATTCAGGAAGCTGTAAAAGATGGCAGGGAAGTTTATTCAAATATCAACGGTCTTACTCTTGATGTATTACCAATTCCTGAAAATGCTCGGGGTGAGCTTGATTGGACAATGACACCAAAAGGTGATGAAACACTAGGTACAAAAGGCGCTTTGATTGTTTATGATGAAGCGCAAAAGTTAAACTATTTCGCATATAAATCAAAAGAAAAGTTATCAGCTAATCCGATCATTACAGAATTAGAAACACATCGTCACGGTGGTTATGATCTGATTTTTATCACGCAATCGCCTAAGTTTTTGCATCTCCATTTATTAGAGTTGGTTAATGAACACTATCATGTAAAGCGTCCATTCAACAAAAAACAGGCTGAAATACACATGCACCGTAAAACCTGTATGTTGCCTGAAACCGAAGCTGCCGAAAAACGTGCTGAGGATATTTTTAAATTTGCATATCCGTCTGAATTGTTTAAAAAATATAAATCTACTGAAATTGTGACTAATGCAAAAGTTCGTGTACCAAAATACATGAAAAAGTTGTTCTTTATTGGTGGTGCGTGCCTGCTTGGTATTATTTACATGCTTGGATTTTCAGATAATAAAATCTTTAATCATGTTAAGGGTGAGGATGAAAACAAAGAATTTTCATCCAATACAACTGATAGCAAGCTCATTGATCCACAGCAAACAATGCTAAAAGTTGATAATCGTACACCCGAAGAACGAGAAGCAGAACGCCGTAAAAATTTTAATGACACGCTGGATTACAACCGTACCCAATTGATGAAATATGATGTCAATAAGCCTTATGAAATTGATCAATCATCATATCAGTATGAAGTAACACAATTGCCACAGCTCGCAGGCTGTGCCATTGTTGCGAATAAATGCACATGCTACTCACAGCAAGCGACTCGTTTAAATATCTCAACAAAAGACTGTAAACGCTATATGAGCGGTGACAAGCCATTTAACCCATTCCTACAGGTGAATATACATGATACGTTCAATCGTCAGAGCAATAGTGAGAACAATCGTCAACAAGTGGATACGCAAATATCTGTAGAGGATGTCGAAAAGCGTTCTATTCATAACCAATTAAGTCGTGAATATCAGCGGTCTTATCCGCAAAATAACAATGAAATAAGTTCAGGATTTGGATAAAAACACTTGCGTTACACGGTAACTATTGTTATAATGCAATCATATTGAATAGTTACAGGGTAACGTAAAATGAAAGACTTAAAAGACAATAAAACTATTGATGCTTTCGAAAAGAAAGCAATGACGAATGCAGAACGTCAAAAAGCGTATCGTGATAATTCAGATACTAGACGTTTAGATATGAGAATATCCACTGAGTCATCAATCCAGCTATCTTCTCTTGCTCATTATTTTGATGAATCTAAAGTTGAAATTATTCAAAAGTTACTTGATAAGGCTTATCGTGATCTATTGGATTCAGCAGATTTTGATATGGAAAGAATGCTTCATAAAATATAGCGCATGGCGCTAAACTGTCTAAAAAGGGTTCGCATGATTTAAAATTCTCAATAATCAAGTTTCATGGAATCAATCAGACTCTGTGAAACAATGATCTGAAATAAAAGCCATAATTCGATTCATGACGCAAAAGCAACCCTAAGCGATATGCTTTTGATTTTAATTAAAAAAATAAATTTTTAAATGTGATTGTTTGAGTGCAAAAAATATTGTGGGCAAAGTGATTTTATGTTTATAAACTTGTTGGTAAGTCAACGTAAAACAGCTTTTTCGTTTTGCGGACTTATCAATAATGTTTATGAACATATAAAAATCATGTTCCGAAGGATTGTCCATAATATTTGAAGCACTTTAAAAATGTTTTTATAGAATCATCTTTGAGCAACATTGCTTTTAAAAAAATGAATTGAAAAGTCTTTTATTTCAGATCAGTGTTTTATAGATATTGATTTGATGAACATTATTTAGCATTTTGCTGAATGAGGCTTAAATTATGCAGTAAAAGCGCCATGCGCTTAAAATCAATCAAAAATCTTACATTTGTATTTTATTTAATCGTATGTCTATAGAAAATATGCTTGTATGTGCACATAGAATCGCACACAGCGCAAAAAACATTATTTTATGTATCTACCTAGCCCAATAAAATTAAAATGCAGAATTTCGCATAATGTATATTATGTTAAATAACATCTCTACGACCACACCCTACTTTCACGGTCAACGAGGCAAGCGCGTGGTCTTTAGCAAGGGACTGCGTATTTCAAAGACGAAGCTGAGATACTTATTTTTGGACTGCCAAGGTCTAGCTAAAGAATGGGAGTTAGCGCTGGCCATGGAGAAAGAAGAATTCTTCAGTGATGTTCGACGCCATGTCGATAAGCTCAACATTCTGCGTCGCAGAGTGAACGCTTATTACTAAGTTGTAAATGGCTATAAATGGTTATATCATTCAGTTCTGACCTTGGGGAGTAGTCTCTTAGTTTTTACTGTGATAACCGTCAACAGTCTCCGAACAGCAGTTCGTGGCGGTTATGTCCATACTTGGATTGACAAGACTTGAGGCAAATGGCGCTCTCGGGGTGGAGAGTCTCGTTTGACTTTGTCTAAACCACCCCAAGGAAATACTCATGTCACAGCTAATCATCGTTATTACGATCAATCGATTGGCGTCTTATGCCACTGGAAATACTCGTAAATTTTCATTCAGTAAAGCCATTAAACAACTTCCAAACTGCATCTCCTTTGATAACAAAAACCATTTTACAAATGGGAGTGTCGTCTAATGTTAGTTTCTTTTTTAGCCATTTTAGGTGGTTTCATTCTATTGGTTTGGAGTGCTGACCGTTTCGTTGAAGGTGCTGCTGCTACTGCTAAACATGCTGGCATGCCGTCATTGCTAATTGGAATGGTCATTGTTGGTTTCGGTACGTCTGCACCTGAAATGGTTGTTTCTGCAATGGCGGCCATTCATGGCAATCCAGATTTAGCCCTCGGTAATGCGCTCGGCTCGAATATCGTCAATACAGGTTTAATTCTAGGGTTAACAGCCATTATTACTCCAATATTGGTGCAATCAAAAATAGTCAGAAAAGAGATCCCTATATTATTGCTTATTAGTTCTGCGCTAGGTTATTTCCTTTGGGATGGCTCGCTAACACGTTTTGAGTCTGTTCTTCTTCTGGTGGGGTTCTTTACCTTAATTGGCTGGAGTATTTACTCTGCTATGAGAGGTAAAGGGGATAAATTAGAAAGTGAAATGGATCAAGAACTGGTTCAGCACGAGATGCCTATCAAAAAAGCTATTTTTTGGCTGGTTATTGGCTTGATTCTTCTGATAGTGAGTTCACGATTACTCGTTTGGGGAGCAGTGAGTATCGCAGAGGCGCTGGGTGTTAGTGATTTAATTATCGGCTTAACGATTGTTGCTTTGGGCACGTCACTCCCTGAATTAGCAGCATCCATTATTGCAGTTAGAAAAGGTGAACATGATATAGCTATTGGAAATGTGGTGGGTTCTAACATGTTTAACTTACTCGCTGTCGTTGGTATCGCGGGCGTTATATCGCCGATTACAGGTATGTCTTCCGAGGTTATGTCTCGCGACTGGTTAGTTATGATGGGCTTGACAATCGCCTTGCTATTTATGGCCTATGGATTTCGTGGCGCTGGACGGATTAACAGATTGGAAGGCGCAGGTCTGCTAATCGCATTTTGTGCTTACAACACTTGGCTAGTTTCTTCTGTGATTTAATCACGACATCAAAAAGTATTAAATATGCATGTGGACTCAACTCACATGCGCACAATGAAAGAGAGAAGTAAAAAAGATTCACTTATTCAATTTTGGCAAAATCATTCAGAGGCAATAGCAGCGCTTGGTTATAATTTAATCTTGGCTATTGTTATTTGGGTGGCAAGCTCACTTATTGCAAAAGCAGTGTGCAAAGCGATTCAAGACACTAACTCTAAGTTGAATAAAGTTGACGCGACCCTGATACCAATATTTTCAACCGTAGCCAGTTACGCGGTTTATGTCATTAAAGAGATAAACTTATTCATTACAGTGCTTGAAACCATCGATGGTTTGTATATTGCCTCATTTGAAAACTAAATATATAAATGCATTGTGACTCATCGTTTTAATAGATTTTGGTGATTAAAAATGATTAATTTTTAACGTATTTTGCCCTCGCCTGATGCAACTTTTTATAGCTGTCGATCAAGCGCAAATGACGATCCAAGCCATCAAGTTGCATATTGGTTTCGGTCAATCCGTAAAATTTCACTGTGCCATTGACTGAACCTAAGACTGCATCCATGCGCTCATCGCCAAACATACGACGGAAATTCACTTCAAAATCGCCAATGTCCATCTCATCATCGAGCATGACTTCGAGCACCACATCCATACATTGATAAAATAAACCACGCTCGACCGTGTTGGTATTGTATTGCAAGAAGGTTTCGACCAATTCTTTGACTTCTTCAAATTCTTTTAATGCGAGATAAATCAACAACTTTAACTCAAGAATGGTGAGCTGCCCCCACACGGTATTGTCATCAAACTCAATACCGATCAAGGTGACAATGTCAGTATAATCATCAACTTCCACGTCTTCTAAGCGTTCAACCAATGCTTGCAATTGCTCATCATCTAGGCGATGCAGATTGAGAATATCTTCACGGAAAGCCAAGGCTTTATTGGTATTGTCCCAAATCAAATCTTCGACCAAATACACTTCGGAATAGTCAGGTACGATGATGCGACACGCCGTTGCGCCAAGATGTTCATAGACTGCCATATAGGATTCTTTGCCCAAGTCTTCGAGAATTGCAAATAACGTTTCTGCCTCTTGAACATTGGTATGAGCGCCGTTGGCGGTAAACTCCCATTCAACAAAATCATAATCCGATTTTGCACTAAAGAATCGCCATGACACTACACCACTCGAATCAATGAAATGCTCAACAAAATTATTCGGCTCGGTCACAGCATTTGTACTAAATGTTGGACGTGGTAAATCATTTAAGCCTTCAAAACTCCGTCCTTGTAACAGCTCGGTCAGACTACGTTCTAGTGCCACTTCCAGTTTTGGATGCGCACCAAATGAGGCAAATACACCACCTGTACGTGGATTCATCAAAGTCACACACATCACAGGGAATTGACCACCGAGCGACGCATCTTTGACCAAGACTGGGAAGCCCTGCTCCTCTAACCCTTTGATCCCTGCAACGATGCTTGGATACTTGTCTAAAACATCTTGTGGGACATCAGGAAGGGTGATTTCATTTTCGATAATTTCACGTTTGACTGCACGCTCAAAAATCTCTGAAAGACACTGCACTTGCGCTTCAGCTAAGGTATTGCCTGCACTCATACCATTACTGAGATATAGATTCTCAACTAAATTGGATGGAAAATACACCGTTTCACCATCCGATTTACGCACAAATGGTAAGGCACAAATGCCACGTTTGGTATTGCCTGAGTTGGTATCAAACAAATGCGAGCCACGAAGTTCACTATCAGGATCGTAAATTTCTAGGCAATATTCATCGAGAACCTCAGCTGGTAAAGCATCATCTTTGCTCGGCTGAAACCATTTTTCATCGGGATAATGTACAAACTCAGCGTTGGCAATCTCTTCACCCCAAAACTGATCGTTATAGAAAAAGTTACAATTTAAACGCTCGATAAACTCGCCCAAAGCCGATGCAAGCGCACTTTCCTTAGTCGCACCTTTACCATTGGTAAAGCACATCGGCGACTGTGCATCACGAATATGCAATGACCACACATTCGGCACGATATTACGCCATGAAGCAATCTCGATCTTCATGCCCAAATTCGCCAAAATACTCGACATATTGGCAATGGTTTGCTCAAGCGGTAGGTCTTTGCCTTCAATAAAAGTTTGACTGTCCGAAGTCAGGCTCGGCATTAATAATGCCTGTGCATCGGCATCAATGCTTTCCACTTCTTCAATAATAAATTCAGGTCCAGTCTGAATGACTTTTTTCACTGTACAGCGGTCGATCGAACGCAAAATCCCTTGACGATCTTTATCGGAAATATCAGCAGGAAGTTCGACTTGGATTTTTAAAATTTGTTTATAGCGATTTTCAGGATCGACGATATTATTTTGAGATAGGCGAATATTATCCGTCGGAATATCACGAGCAGCGCAATACACTTTGACAAAATAAGCCGCACACAAAGCAGATGAAGCAAGGAAATAGTCAAAAGGACCCGGCGCAGAGCCATCACCTTTGTAGCGGATCGGCTGATCTGCAATCACGCTAAAATCATCGAACTTGGCTTCTTGGCGAAGATTGTCGAGATAATGGACTTTGATTTCCATATTTTAAATACCCAAAATTGTGCTAATTAATGATGAAC
>LULM01000057.1_pt1 | contig 46446 bp, 64 predicted proteins | sample 728151 | NCBI WGS metagenome assembly LULM01 (sample SAMN03860289, study PRJNA289734) | marine metagenome | biome: seawater column; feature: ocean; material: water; isolation source: Red Sea water column Station 149 - depth 200m | place: Saudi Arabia: Red Sea | collected 2011-10-15 | depth 200 m
CTTATGGGCTTCTGAGAGCCTCTAGGGTCTTTATATTAAGTTGTGTACCCACCCTGACCATCTGGTCTGAGTTTAGCTGAGACTTTACCAGTAAAGGTGCTAACGCTGTTGCACCGTCTGCATTTTATCTCAACTAGGCTTGCTCCCTCCAGTTTAACTTTTGCGAGCAAGGATTTGCAAGACTCTTTTTGACATCGCGCATCTGCTAAATTTTTCTCAGTTGGCATTGTTTTGTTATAGCCCATGCAGCGTTGTTATTTACGAATTGAACTTCATACGTTCCACTAGAATGGAAAATGCGGTCAGTCTGCTCAATAGACTGATCTGACCGGACCGTAAGTGTAAATTCCTGAAGTACCTCGCGTCTGGTCTGTTCGCTATCATTGCCACCTAAAACTGATTCTGAGCCAGAACGCGCCGTCAATCTTGCTGGAATATTCTGATATGCGTTGTCAAATTCCTCGGTAAAACCGCCTTGCTGGTCGCTCACCAGCGTTTTGCGTTGAACGTGGACAAGGTCTGGCAAGGCCAGTTCTATCTGGCTCCGCATATACGCCAAATCTGATGTTTGCAATAAACTTTTAGTCATCAGTATATCTTCCGTATTGGCCTGTCCCTGAGTCCAAGATATTGAGGCCTGTTACTTCATCGCTGTCGGTGTAGACAGAGTAGCCATCCTTTCTTCTTGGCATAATGGTAGTTGTACTTCGGGCTTGCCTTCGGAGTCGTTTTGCTTGCTCTGCGTATACCTTGGTCACATTAGCCTTCTGGAAATTGGCGCCATCAGCGCTAAAACTAAAATCTCGAGCAAAGCGAACTGCCAGAGTTTCGCAAGCTCTGGCAGATGCGCCTAAAATGCTATTACCTTCTTGGCTAAGAAAATCGTCTAGTTCAGCATCCTGAAACAGAACCCTTTCAGAGTCAGTATCTCCTATCTCTAAACGAACTCTATCCCGATCCGCTGTACTTCCGGCTGTGTAGCTAAAAGCCATTATACCCTCACAAAAGCCGATATAGTCACGGCATCAGTAAGGGCATCACATCCGGCTAGCTCCACAAGTAAATTGCCGTGGACTAGCGCCGGAATATATGCCCCTGTTATCGCTGATGCGCTTGCGTCATCTAGTTGATGCGTTGGGTAAAACCAAGCATCCGTTGCTGAGTTAGTTACTGTTAGTAGTGTAAGAGCAACAGGGTCTCCGGGGCTTGATATCGTTGTATCTGTACTTGCGGGAGCGTCGGCATGAAAGTTGATATAGAGCGCCAGTAGTTCACAATACGGAAGCGCCGTAACCAACGATCCTGTAGCAGAGCCGTCACTCCCTGTCGTTGAAACCTTGATCGTGTGTTTCTCTATTGCCATTAGCGACCACTTGCATATACGATTAAGACTTCTGCTGTATCATTGGCGTTAGCCTGAGCAATCGTCACCTTAACGTAATCACTGATACAAACCTTTTCGTATACCTCGTTAGAGCCGTCATAAGTAACATCCGCTCCGCTCTCATCGTCTACTTTGTGACGCACATGGAACCATCCATCGCTGTTCGCATTTGTTAGAGTCAAAAGAGTTAGCGCCGGACCATTATCTCCGGTGGTTGCTACTGTCACATCTGTGCTGGCTGGTGGAGAGTCTCCGTAGGTTACACCGATAGAGCATATCTCGCCAGTTATGACGTGCGTGCTTGTCCCATTGTTAGTAGCGGAGCCGTTGCTACCAGATGCGGCTCCGCTGCTGATTGTCACTGACTCATATCCGTAGGCCATTATTCCTCCTAGCTATCTATTGCTGGAAGCACGTATCCACTGGCGGTATCAGTTGCCGTTCCAAGATTGTCAAATTGCCTGACGCCGTCGGCATCTATCAGCACTTCACCAGAGGTGTCGGCATGGCCGATTCGGTTATGTGCAATAATTCCAGAGTTATCTGTGGTATCAGAGTCGATCAGCAGATCACCAGCAGTATTAAGCCTGTAAATGTAATTGCGCAATATTCTGCAATTCGTCACGTCTTTACCTGTAGCTACTGAGATAACAGCTTCACTGTTAGCAACACCTAAGCTGATATCGTTGTCATTAAAGACAACTGCATCAATGTCACCGCCAATATCAAGGATGCCATTATTACCAGTATCAGGTGAAATGACTACGTTGTTAGTGAAAGTGAATCTGTCGCATTCATTGTCTGTCGTAGTTCCAACTACTAAGTCAACAAAGTTCATATTTGTTGCAGCGTCTACAAACCTACATTGGTTGATGGTGAATCCAGCAGCGCTCAGGTCGAATACTTGAGTAATATCTGCGTAGTTCATGCTAAAAATACAGTTGTGAATTTGCACATCTGCAGCCGTTACATCCATGTCGACTGTTGCAGCGGTATCAAGCGTAAAGGTTGGTCGGGAATTTCCGACACCCATTCCGATTACTGTTACGCCAGCTATATCAAAAGTTACAGCTGCTGCTGCAGAAAATGTTTCTGCATGTCCCGGATGAACTAATATGACATCGCCGTTGTTGGCAGTGCATTTACCTATTGCTCCGTCTAACGTAGCTAGTGGTTGCTTGGGATTAGTTCCGGCGTTGTCATCATCTGCAGTAGTTGCCCCGCTGTCTACATGGTAGACATTACCCATTGTGAGTAATGGGCTACCAACGCCAGCAAAGCCTTCTACGGGAATTCCACGAGATAGTAAACCTGTTGGGTAATTTGTAGGCATTCCAGTTCCTCCTTATAGGAACCAGCAAGAGGGAGAAGAGAGAAAACTCCCTCTTGCCAGTCTGCCGTTATTTTTTATTAACTAGGATTGTTACCGTAGATGAATCTCCAGTCGGTCCAGCCGATACCGTATCTCATGTACCCTCTGAATTTAGCAGTCAGGCCATCGAAATCTTCTGCCTGACTAAATTCTGGAGTGATACGATTCTGCCAGATCAAGTGCTGTTTCATCAATGTTGAGTCAATTAGGAACCAAGCGTTGCTATCAGTTAGCCTGTCCCAAACTACTGGGCGAAATCTCCCAGAGAACATATTGACATCGTATTCAGCCGATCCGGGTTCGTATATTGCCCGTTCGCTGACTATTTGGGTAGCCGTGCGCTCCAGTTCCGGTGGAACTAGAAGCAAGTCCGGGCTTACCCCAAGTAGCTGACCCTTATCGTCAGTAAAGTTACGCATGGCCTGTCTTACTGTATCGAGGTTGTCGATAGTTAAGGCATACGTCCCTTCATTGCTCTGAGTGGTTCCCGTGTTTGCTGGGCTGTAAGGATGGGCCGTTGAACAAAGCCCAACGCCATCAGCGCCGTTCGTGGAGGCGCCCATACGGTTTGTTCCACTGTCAGTGAATGCGTTGATAAACACATTTGCTGCATCGGTTTCCCGAGTAATAGTGAACGCATCGGCCATATTACTTGCCCTTCTGCGTATTTGGTTGAATTGGTCGTCATCTACGAGTCGTCTTTCTACCTGTACGCCCATTGCAAACTCGTAGTTTCGGATATCCGTACGGTATCCGGCATCGAAGTCATGGTATGGAACCGTCCCATCGAAGGGAGGCACCTGACCAAGAGCGCCCATGCCTTGATACTGTTCCTCAAATCGCCCAGACGATTCAACGCTAAACAGCATGTCTATCATTGGGCTGGGCCTAGACATAGCGATATCAAATATGCGCTTTAGTCCGGGCTTTAGTAAATCTGCAAAATTCCCAGATGTAAGTGGCATTTATGCCCTCCTATTGTGCTTTGGCTAGGTAGTGGGCAGAGCTACAAATCATAACTCTTGTTTCATCACTGGATTGTCGTTTGCGCTCAACGACCACAAATTCCGTATTGGAGGATGCTGCCAATGTTTGAGCGCCCGTAGCTCCAGAAATGTCTAAAGTAGCGCCAGCTAATCTTGCATTTGTGTCATTCGCATCTGCGTAAACCGCGTCTGGATTGACAATCACTTTAACGATTGTAGTACTATCTGTACCGCTCAGCGTTCCGGGCTTTCCGTCTACTGCATCGTTAGGATTTTCAGGCCCAACAAAGATGCCAGCCAAGGCTGCATCTGAAGTCACGGCAAGGTCAACCTCGCCTGACTCTATATTGAGCATGTCACCTCGAGTCAGCGTTTCGCTGTCTTTCATCAAAAATGTGAGGATTAGCGGTCGCCCACCTGATACGTTATATCTCCATTCAAATCAATTTGCTGCCATGAGTTTCTTCTCCTTATGCGTTCTATCCGCAGATCAGATTAGATTCCGGAGGCATATTCCTCGTCTGTCATGCCCATCAATCTAGCAGCTTCCCTTTGGTCATCAGTAAGCCTTGTTACTGGTGCTGGAGTACCGCCTTCTGGATTGATGTTTGGCGTTCTAGGGGAATTTCCTCGTAAATACGGCTTTTCTTCAAGTAGACGGGTAAGTGCTTCATCGACGCCATTAACGCCAGTAGCGGGATCGTAGGTTACTGAGCTTCTATCCATCAAAAGATATGCAGCTTGCGGGTCTACGACTCCCATTTGCACCGCTTTCACTTGAACCTCAGCAGATATAGACACGTCGGCTATTTTAGTTGCCGCCTCAGTTGCCTGACGTTCTGCTTCAGTTGCACGTTGGGCTAGTTTTTCTTGCTCGCTCAGTTGAGCTTGCTCTAACTCGTCAGCCTTGGCTGCTCTGGCTTTTAACTGATCATAATCAGAGAATTTGCCTCGTTCTTCTCTCCTGACATTTGCCATCATACGATTGACGGACTCTTGATCAAAGGTTCTGGCCTGAGTTGCCTCAGTTGTTTCAGGATTTTGAGCAGCGATATCTGGGCTTTGAGATGCCCCGTCGTCTGTCGGCTCCGTATTGGGTGTAACCATATTCTATTTTCCCCCTATTTTTGACCGCTGGGTGCGGTATTTTATTTCTATCATACTTTTATAGGATGGGTCTACTACTTTTTCTTCTTCTTTTTGCTTAATCGGTTATCCTTGGGTGGCCCACTTTTGACGCGACCCTTGGAAGCGTATCCACTTTTGGATTTTCCTGATGGCATTTTTAACCTCCTATCTTACTAGTCTTGGAACACGAAAATAACTCCGCGTATGCGAGTAGCCCTACGGGCAATTAAGCCAGCCGGACCGGGAACAAATACAGGCACTACATCAACTACTCCGGGAGATTGCGCCTGTACTTTTAGGATGGCATTCTGTAATGATTTGGCGTATTTTTCTCGCATTGGAAGGCTAACACCTTGCATTAGCGTTTCCCTGTTTATGCGGTCAGCCAAAAAAGTATCCCATCCGGGTTCGTCTGAGTATAGCGTATTAGCATCCATAACATTCTGTATATATCGTCGCATTTGCGGAGGAATATTTGGGCTATTTGGTATATGCAAATACTCTGAAAATGCCTCCGCAAAATACTCTGCGTGGTTGCTGTCACCGTAAAGGCTAATCCCTTTACCGTCTACATGAAGATGCTTGCACCCCCAGCCATGAGGGTCGCCTTGGATATTTCCATCAGCAAAAATTTTCATAGCCAAGGGGTCGTCTATATCGTATCTGCGATGTATGTAATGCCCAATTTCGTGTTCTATTGTATTCTCGAACATTGTCACATCGTAGTCATCATCTAACTGGAAGGACTCCCCTGTATTATGGCGGTATTGTCTTATAAGCTCCTTGTCATCTTTAACACCCATCAACCCCTCGTTGATCTTAGTCTCGACCCGTCTAATGCTACCATTTAATGCAGCTATTTCTTCGTCTAGGTCCTCAGCCCATCGAGTAACCTCGCGACGGTCGCTTTGTATCTTTATTATTATGTCATCTAGCAACTCGATTTGTTCTTCTGATGGCAAATCTTTAAGCCTTGCATCATAGGGAAGTACATTCAAATCAACATCTTGTAAATACTCATCGTATAACCTAGCCTCAATACTATCCGGTAAATCCATCCCTGATCTGCCTTTGGTTGTTAGGTACTCTTTATAGCGCTCTGCATTGTTCTGAAGTAGCCCGAAGTTATCCCGATCTTCGTAGGCGCCCGCACGCATTTCTTTCAAATTTTCTATTTCTTGGCGTATGGAAATTACCCTTGGGTCTTGGTCTAGCTGCGCCTTCACTAGAATAGGATCAGCCTTCTTTCCGTACATCGCACTTCTATATCTTGCGTTTCTTAGCGCTCGCTCGCCTGTGGCAATGTTCCATCTATCAATTTGGCCGTTCGGAATCATGTCGGAATTTACAACCATATAATCAGCGCCTTGATATGCCATCGTGGTATTGTTTGGCTGAATGCCTTCAAGCTCATCGTAGCTTATGAAAGCCTCGGCACGATCGGTAGTCGTTACAGTTCTCATCGGCTTCCACCGATTTTTCCCGATAGTTCTATACAGGGATACGTTAAGCTGGCGCCCAGCTTCAGGCGCCAGTCCGTAGTAGCTTGTTTCTCTTGCAAGATTCATCGCTCTAGCCCATGCCTCCTGTTCTTCAAGAAGCATATCAGTAGCCAGTATTTGGCGCTGAATTCTGAGCGCCTGATCTGGGTCATCAAAGCCTTCTAGCAGCACATCTAATTCTTGGCTTTTTCTCCATTCTTCCCAATCTTCAAACTGTAAAACGTAATCTTGTTTTCTTCTGTTTTGGTGGGTAATAGCCTTCGGGTCATCTACTTCCCGTATAATAGTTGGATGTGGATGTCCTCTACGCCTTAATACCTCCTCTATTTCATCCAGATCATCCAGTCTGGGTGGAGTTGTTAATGTACCGCTAACACGCGCGTTGGTTTCTGGGTCTATTAACTGCCTAATCTCACTGGCAAGATGTATTCTTCCGGGAATATGGCTAAGTAAAAAGCCGTTAGCATCTAGCTCTCTAATGGTAGCCAAGCCTACAGTCCTACCCCAATCCTCGCTAAATCTATACGCTGCTAGCTCATTTAATTGTAGCCTTCCGGCTTTATAAGATTCCCATTTTCTTCTACCCATCATCCTGATCTGCCTTTCGTCAGGTTGCGCAGCAAACCAATCTCTTGCTGATGGAGGTCGTTCAGTTCGAGGCCCAACCGTAAGAGGAAATTGCTCCATGTCTCTACGAGGAAATTCTAGAGTCAACTCATTAGGCGCCATTGGAACTGGAAGTATTACACAGCGACAATTAGGATGAGACGGGAAAGGCTCATATACCTCGTATAGCGTTCCATCTAAAGCAATGCAAGCCATACATGTTCTTTCACTTTTGGAAGCATGTCTTTCGTAGCTATGAATTAAATGAGCGTTGTTCACATAGTTACGCCTACTTCCTTCTCTGAAAGCTCTCATGGTTTCTGTTCTGCTAATAGTCAAGGCACGAGTAAGAGGCAAGCCAGTAGCATCCCGCATCATGCGCGCTGTTTTTGCTGGGTTATAACCCATCGCAACACCCTGATAAAGTGTCTCTCTAATCTTTGGCGCCGTTTCTGGCCCAAGCCGTTCAAACAGTTCGGATAATGGAGTGCCTTCTTCGGCAAATCCCACTAGCTGCGTCAATGCTTCATTGGGAAGCCTGTTAAATGTTGTGGCTAGCACCTGATCGGGATCGGTTGGTATGTAAGTACGAGAGGCATAGTAGGATAATTCCGACGCCTCCCCAGATAGGCCTACCGCCTGAAGTTGAGCCTGTGTAACCAAATCGCCAGCAGTTCTGGCAAACCGTGATGACCCAGCCAGAAATTGAGTTTCTAATTGCTTAAATCTTTCTAAGCGCCCAAGCTCCCAAGGCTTTAGTTGGCGCTCCTGAGCAATAGCCATTAAAGCCTTGGTGTCAGATTGTAATTGTCTATAAACAGGCGCGTATGCGCGGATCATTTTAGCGTGGGCTGATCGGCTTAAACTTTCAACTGCAGTCTGGTATTTTGAGGCTATTTGATCCAGTCGCCCGCCAGCCTGTGCCAGAAACGTGCGCTCATCTATCTGCGCCTGAAGCGCTGCCATGTTTGATGGGTCGAACTGGATTCCAGACAGACCGTACAAGCCTAGATCGCGAGTTTGCGCGGGTCTTGTCAGCTGTCGTCTGCGCGACCGACGATCCAGTTCCCGGTCCATTGCTAAATCTTCAGGCGATCTAAATTCTTCAGGTGTGGTCAAATCTAGGCCTCCTCTTCAGGATTACCAGCATCAAATTGGCGTAGTAGTTCAGCCCCAATATTAGACTGCGCCCGTTGTTCAATTCTCGTGGCTATTCTCATTTGAGCTATTTGGTCATCATCGTAACCAAGCTCAGATAAGATTTGGTCACGGCTTACACCCAGTTCGGCCTTAATCCTTAGCGACTCAAGATGGGACTGTTCGTTGCGCGTTTCAGGGTCATCCCAGAGTGTATCTAGGTCTACTTCTTCATCGTTAAACTCTGAAGTGCCAAATGCTCGCTGAATCCGGATTGACATTGTCATGCAATCCTCCCAGCTATTTCCAAAATTAACCATCCGTTGTTTGGCTTTGTTTACTAATCCAGATTCCGCTGTTTTAAGCGCCTCTCCACTTGGCGTATCTCCCATGATTTGGAATAAATGCTGGGGAGTTCTCGTGGTTCCGGCAATATGCTGAACAAGCCCTTCTATGCTTTTTAGTGGTCCGTCTACTTGGGCTGCATTCCATTGGCCGACCTGACCGCCGTCATACTCAGAGTGGAACTCAGTTACCGATCCGGGAAGTATATCCAGCCTACTAGCGCCATGGTTAACATTGAGTGTATAGCGTTGCGGAAACGCGAGAGTATCCAGAATCATAGTCAAGTCAATCAGGCTTTTATTAAGTAAATCTTGCATAGGAATGACGTTAATTATTTCACTCTGGCCAAAATCTTCTCCCAGAGGTCGATTTCTGAAATGAATGAATGGAATACCCAGAGGCGCTCCTTCTTTAGTTACCCAAGGGATCGGCCAAGATTCATCTGTCTCATCCTGAAACCGCCTCCAGACGCCTCCTCGAGCCATGTATTTTTCAACTCTATCCGGATAATAAATATTCAATCGAGTAATAGGTTCCTCGCCCATCATTCCAGCCTGAAGCCATTTTTTAGACGCCCAATCCATTTTACGAGTAGCCTCATTGTAATGCGGAAGAATCATCTCCGCTTTTTGGTGGCTCCATCGTGGCCGTTGATTTTCCTCGTCCCAATCGCACAATATGTAACTATCACCCAGCATAATGGTTTCCGTATGGATTACATTTTGGGTGTAATCCATTCTATTGTCATTCCATAAATCCCACATAGCCTGACCAAGCGTCTCATTTTCAGACTCGAATCCTATTACCTTCAGGCGCTCACTTAGCGTATCTACGACAACATTCATAAAATTATCCCGAAACGCCAGCCTTGGTGGGAGGAATTTTTTAAGTCGGTCCGTAATAGCTGTGTCATGGTCGCCATGATAGTAGCGCCTAGCTAGCTCGTAATCCTCACGACGATCAGCGTTTTGTTGTTGAATCCATTGCATCATGGATTCGGTTACTGGGTCTAAGCCATTAGCTCCGCTCATTACCATAGCTGCACCTCCTAGAATCTATCTTTATCCCAATACTTGGGGTCATCAGGGTCAAGCCCTAATGGGTTGTCTTGCGGTGATATGTACCGCTGTCCTACTAACTGATGAACCAACGGTTCTGGATTTCGCATACCTCTTAGTCTCATCATAGCGCCGGACAGGGCATCCACTTGGTCGTCATGACCGCCAAACGGGAAGGCCTCTAGCTCATCTAAAAATTCCGGAAGATAATTACCGCGCATTAACCGGATATTCCCGACTTCTGCCTGAGAGCTTACAGGTCCGGCTCGTTCAATTTTTGAGCCAGTTGAGCGCATCCCTCTAACAGTATAATCCTTCAGTACCCTAGTCACGTAATTATATATTGTGTTTACTCCGCTAGCTCCCGGCTCTTGTTCTATTACTATTTGAGTTGAAGTGCCATCCATCATTGCTGTCTGGCTAATCCGGCGCTCTACGTCTCCGGGACCGCCTCTCATTCTCTGTACATCAGTCACATAAAAGAACCCATCATTAGCATAGTCCACACGGCATCCAGCGGTATAATCGGGGTCCGCTCCGGGCTTATCAGGTGTTGCTGCTAGGTCCCAATATCGAACGCTGCGATTGACAAATACAGGCATTTCGCTAACCACCTGAAACCATTCTCTCTGAAATAGACTTCCCGGCTGGCGCGCCGTCCAGTCTCCATTCAGGAGTTGTTGCCGTGTTACTGGGTCAAGTTCCTGTAGTGACTCTACATAGGTCTCAGAATCCAGATAAGGATTATCTGGTAGCCTTGCAGCAATAAAGACCCTTCCATCTTCAACAGAACCGGAGTCAATAAATCGCTGTCTGACCCATTCATGGCCAACGCCTCCCGGATTAGAAGCAGCCCGCATGCGCAGAGGAATTTCCATATCCGACTTTCTTCGCAAACGGCTGAATAGGTATCTGTACTGGTTTTCTGTGAATTGCGTCAACTCATCAAATCCAATAAATTGGAACTCTGTGCTTTGGTATCGGTATTCGGCCCCAGTTTGATCTAGGTATCCAAATGTTAGGGTAGCTCCACTCGGAAAATGCCATGTTTTACTTGTATCCCGCCAGACTGCATCAGTTGGCATTAACCAATCTTTTGCCCTTTCCATTAGCGCTCCGGGCAAGGAAAGGTCTGCGTAAGTTTTCCTCAGAAGCAAGGCTGCGTAATCTGATTTATCTACGTGTTGCAAAGCTGCCATCAGAAGCGCATCCGACTTACCTCCACCAGCAGCGCCACCATAAAGCGCCTCTCGCTGGTCAAGAAGTAGGAATGCTATTTGTTTTGCCGTTGGTCGATGGGGAATGTACCGCGTCCACGACAGTTCCATTCCCTGATTCAGTGGAGTCCACCCTGACGACCCCAGCTTCCTCCAGTGCTTTGATGGCATCTGTAATGTCTCCGGCATCTAGCGTAATCACCTCATGTCGTATTGGGCTACCGTCTGGTCCGCTGTACTCTAATTTAGTTGGCGAATCTAGGCCTAGCATATCTCTTAAATCCTTGATGGCTTTTAGGCACATATTTCCACCAGCTATGTCGCCACGTAACATCATAGGCCAGTAGACCTGTATTATCTTTTCCAGCCTTTCCAACTGCATCGCCCTGAAATTTTCGGCTGGTTCCTGTAATGTCTTGGATAGCGCCGTTCTAACTGCCGCGATTGCGCCACTGTGATTAGCGTATCCCAAGTGTTCCGCAATCTCTTGCCATGTTCTACCAGCCATGCGGAGTTCTAGTGCGGTTCGCTGCTTCAGGGCTGCCTCGACCCTTCTCGGACTCATTTGTGATTCGGCCATCTTAAAACCTTCCCGCCATATAGTAACTTCTGTCCCAATTAAATACCCAAGTGCCTCTATCGTCTACAGGATTTAGCTCAATAATATCAAGATTTGGGTAATGATCATCTTTCTTATATACCGATAATAACGTTTTATGTACGAGTATTAAATGCTGTCGTAAATTATCTACTTTGGTTATGCGCCCTCTCAGCCAAGATTCATCAAATCTGGAACCGCGCTCCCATGCCTGTTGCCTAGCTCTAAGCTCTGAAGTATGGAGGTAAACAACCGTAAGATTCCATCCCGCGTCCATTGCCGATCGAAAGAACTTTAGATTAGCGAGCCTATCACCTTCTCCTAAGACCGTATCACCTACATATTCCGGAGGATTTTCTAGCCACTTCGCTACTTTCGGCTGAACCCCAAGAGCTAGTGTATCTGTTCCTCCATACGTGGGTCTCTGGTAGCCCAATTCAACCAAGCCCGACTCATAAACGGTATGAGCAAATGGCTTTTTGGCTATCGTGTTTACCGGATCATCCTTTGTGTTTTCAGACATCAAAGTAGTTTTTCCAGAACCCGGATATCCAATAAAGTAAACTAGCTGGCGCCCATCGTATTTTAGTTGGTCAATTAGGGTCATACTGTTATATGCTTATCTGAATATGTATTTTTGAAACAAGGCCAATCCCGTTCCATCATAATAACCTCTCCTGTTAATCTGTAGTGGTTTTGCTTGATTGGATTCACCCCTACATCCAGCGGATTATCCTCTAATCGCAAATTACTGGGCAAGGCTTCTTTTCTAGCATCCCACATAATATCAAGCCTTGGGTTCAGCCACCGTTGTTCTGCGTGAACAATACGATCATGGAATAGGTCGTTGTAAACATTAGGATACCTACGATTCGGCCTGTGCCACGACTTGTAAGTACATAAAGCGCTCTCCAATGTAAAGTAGCTTACATCCCTTTCCCAAGGCTGTCCTACTGCTCTGGCCTTGGCCTCCCTTAATAGTCGCTCTCCGGTAACTTCAAGTAGCTGAAGGATAGCTTCTGAATATTTACCATTGAAGCTAGGATTAGAGGAGTGGTGATCTAAGTCATCCCGCCCAAGTACAATGCACATCCCGTTACGATGACTTCGGGAACCTTTCATATCTCTTAGAAAGAGCGTATCGCAGTCAATGGGCAATCCCATGATTCTAAGATATTCCAGATAGCTAAATGTGGAGAGGCGCCCAAATGAATCAAAGCAGTTACGCACAATATTCCAGACTACCTGAAAGTTAGTTGTTTCGTCTAGCTGGCATAGCTCTCCGAAGTAAGCAGCCTGTGGCCGTTCAGCCAGTAAATCTATGTAGTTAGCGACGTAATCAACAAATCCGATCTTATGATACCGACGATCTGAGTCCCATTGGAGATTACGGTAGGTGCTAGGCTGGTGAAACCAATCCCGGAATTTATCCAAATCCAGTGAAGCTACATCTGGAAATTTATTAAAGATGATATATGAGGTTACAGGGTTCTGCGTATTTCCGTTAATATAAGCAAACCATAATGACTGCTCTACGGTCCATTCTAGGCTGGTTCGCAAATAGGGCATTACATAGTAAACGGCTCCCGGATGCGCACGATACCTCAGATGGAACTCATAAAATCTTAGGAATACTTCCTCCCTAAGTTCCTTCTGGCGAAAGTCCATCCCGGCTTCCAGCTTTACTGGCGCGACTACCATCGTTGCACCGACATATCGCCGTCTGTCTGGTTGAGTCGGCGAAATTCCGTAGGCGCCACGACCTTATCTTTTGGCAAGAAAACCATACACGCATTTTCCCGATATGCGTAATAGGCTAACTTGTATCCATACTCTCTAGTTATCTTGTCTGAAAATGCCATCGCGTAGTCCTCCCTTCCATCAAAGTTGCGCCCCAATGCCTTGGCATAGCGCTCTTTCTGTAGAGGCAACCTAGCGATACTCGTATCTGTTATCTCTACCGCCGTTGGCTCACTGAAGAATACGGCATCTAGCTGCCTTCTCCAATCCTTCAGGCGGTATGCTGAAAAGCTAAAAAAGTCTAAATACATCAGGTCTGCCGTGCTATCTAGCATAGCTTCCTTGGCATCCCGCATTTCCACTGTAATCCTATCCGCAAACGCCTGATTCTTCAAATGGTTAATACAGACATCATCTATTTCATATACGGTATGCGACTCTGGTTGTAGTACCTTCTGGATAATAGCTGTGCCTATTCCTACGCCTCCAAAAAACTCAACCACAGACTTAATGCCTAGCTCATCTTGGCGCTGCTGTAGATACTTTACTGCGAGTAGTTGGGCTGCTCCATGCACTTGAACCGTTCCGAAATGGCGCGAAACATGGTAAAGAAACGAGGTCTTATCACTATCCTCATAGTCACTTTCTACGCATTCTAGCGCTGGCGCCCCCTCGATTGTTATTCTCATGCAGTCGCTCCTTGTTTGCTCAGAACGCTCTGTAATGCCTCCTTAGAGGCTTCTCCGGCCACGATCCAGATTATGTTATCCGGATTCAAATAGTCAGGATGCCTATCAGCCATATAGGTCATCACCTTTCCCTCATACCGAGGATGAAATGCGATGCTTCCATGAGTGTAGTTCATTGTTTCCCCATATGTAACGTAGTTACTCCGGTGTAAGTCGTGGTATTCCACCTCATAGCGCCCATCATCCAAAATAGTAGATACTGGGAAGCTACACTTGGCCTGTATCGCCATCAATCTATCCCGTACCCAATCCCTCTTATTCGGACCTATTTCTACCAGAGCTAACTTCTTGATCTTGGGTTCAAATAGGGCAATTCCGTAAAGCACTGAAACAAGGCTGTTACAACTACCCGAAGGAACAATCAGCGTATCGCACTCTGGAATATTCCTGACCTGTTCCGCGCCAATCCGATGAAACGCCTCAATATCACCAGCCCTGTGCGACCTATGGTCTAATGATACTCCGTATTCCAGATAGAAATAATCCGCGTATTGCGGAGTCTGTAGTAATTCCCGAACCTTACTTTGCAAGGCTCCATTGTACGCAACCTTAGAATACTCAAAAGTAGCGCCTAGCCAAGTAGCCATCTCCACGTCGGGATGCCTGATGGCGGTGGTGGGGGAGGTGGCGCCAAGAACATGAGTGCTTGCTATTCCAAAGTGGTTAGCTACCGCCGATCCCATAGATAGCTGTGGGCTGTGAACGCTGGCGCCGGATATTAAGCCCTTCTTACTTCCATCCGTATTCGCATAGGTGTTTACTAGCCAAACTAACTGGCGCAGCTTAGACCCATTGATGCAGCCATATCCTAGAGGTGCATATTTATCTTCCCTCTTAAATCTTAGCCCATTTACTTCGTCTATTGGCGTCAGATCGTAGAGCGTTTCTTCCCAGCATGTTTCGTTACGGCCTAAATTAGCAATTAAAGACATGCAAAGACCTCTCGCAGACCTCTTTCAGAGAGCTTTTTTACCGTTTTTCTGAGCGTGGATTTAGAGCCATGCAAGACCTCGAAGTCTTTTCGTAGGTCTTTTCTGAGCGTGGATTTGGAGACGTGCAGCCATCGAGGTCTGCAAGTCTTTCGTAAGTCTTTTTTGCCAGCGTGGATTAAAGACGTGCAAAAGACTTGCATGCACTGCAGCCATCGAAGTCTTTTAATCACTGGTTGAAACCGACTCATTCATTGCGTCTATGTCCATGCTAGGTATTTTCCCGAGCGCCGTTGTACTCCCATTCCAGACCGCACTTGTAGGCCTAGTTTCGCCCATAGACCGCTTTTTAGCCATCACTTCCTTGTGAGCCTCCTCCTCCGCACTTGCGCAGTCGGCTACCTTGGTTCGGTAGTAAAGCACCAGAGATATCCTCTCAGCGTCCTCAGACATGAGGTTCAATGCCGTATTACCATGCCAATGATGAGCATCCATTAAAATAAGATCACCATCTTTCAAATCGACGGAAACGCGCCACTCAGGAAAAGTAAGATGACCGCCTGAATAGTTACCGCGTCTCCACGTAGTTAAACAGGAAAATCCTTCATCTAAGTCGCCAGCGTCTTTATGTACCCCAGTTGGATATGTATTGTTAACTGTCATGGTGGTAAAAACGGTATCACCAACCATCCATTCTGGTAATGTCGCATTTGCGCGCTTTTTTTGAGCCAAATATCTGTCTGGTACATATTCTGCAAATGCGCGATCTACATCCATAAATAATGGAAACAGGCTGGAAAATTCCTCTGCATGATCCCCAGTCCATGCAGTTGTCCGGCAATAGGGAGTATTCCCCAGCGGATCAACATTTCCAATAATTGCAGAATTAACAGACTTGTAACGTCTGCGCCCTCCCACGGTAAAACCGGGAGCGCCACTAGCTAGGCCTCGATTTCCTGACATCTTAATGGGATGTAGCACGTCATATGCTTGCTCAAATCGCTCCCCATTCAAATAACGGGGCAAGTAAATCAATAATGGCTTACCATCTGGAAGCATAACTCTAGCTGGGCCAGTAAGCCTGACATTGTAATCTGACTCAGCTAGTATCTTACCTACCTTCTGCTCCATCTCTGACTCTGGAATTTTAGTCCGTACCCGGATTTCAGTTAGCTGTTCCATCTGCCCTCCTTACTGCTTCATAGACTACATCGGCTACCGTATCTATAGACCATTTTTCACCAAGCCTAAATACCGCTTCGGTTAACTCATTGTAGCGCTCTAGTTCAATATAGAACATAAAAGCCTTCAATGATCCTTCAGTAGTGCCAGAACCTGTAGCAGAAGCTAAAACCGCATTTGGCGTTACTTCCTGTCCTCCCCATGTTTGTGGCAATTCCGCAAAATCGGCTGCTGTTGGCTGCTCCAGTAATTCTACTAGCGAGATATTGTATGTGTCACTGATATCCTGTATTAAAACTCCCAATCCATTGTCTGTTTCTAGGCTCTGAAGTAGAGTTTTAAGCTGTTCAGTATCCCTACCAGCCAGTAAGGTTAGAGGGTCCAAAGTAGCAAGCACCTCGTCCGCTTCCTGATCGTTAAGGTCTACAATCAGCACCGGAACAACTGCGCCTTCTGATTCTTCTACTCTTAAATGCCCGTCTATCAGTTCAAGTCCCTCGCCTGTTTCTCTGGCTATTACAGCATCGGCATAACCGATGCGACCTAACACGGCTTGCAATCCCTCTCTCTGAGTCTGAGGATGTGTTCGCCAGTTCTTAGGATTAGCCCTCAACTCACTTGCTGGCACGCGCCTCAACTCTTTGATTCTATCTTTAATCTCCATCAGTCCTCCAATCTATAATATCTTGGGATAGGCCGTTGACTTCCATTCCCGTAGCGCAAGTAGTCGCCTCTTTTAATGCCTTGACTAGTTGAACTTTTGCGTTGGTGTTCATATACGGTAATGGGGAGCTTGGGTACACCGCGTCTACCGTAAACTTAGCTGATCTGACTCCTTTAGTTCCGATTACCTCAAAGCCTATACGGTAGCAGTTCGGTAGTTCTACGCCCCAACTCAGATTCGCAGGCGTAGAAGGGCAAAACCAATACAGCAAGGATACCCTCAAGGTATCCGGCTTCATTATTCCCTTATCCAATGATCTATATCTCAAATTTAACTCTTTAATACTCTTAGTTAAATTAAACGTTAAATTTAGCCAAAATTAACGATTTAACGCGTTAATTTAACGAATTAAACGCAATCCAAATTTAACGCTCAGACAAGTATTTCATAAGTGTATCCAAGTCCATTTCAGTATCATCATATTTTTGGCTATGTTGGGGAACTGGAAGGTTATCCATTTCATTGGCAAGCACACGCCCAAGTTCGTTTGTGTCTACTTCGGCGCCTGTGCAGTTCTTTTCAACAAGCTGGTCTACAAACCGTCTCCAAATCCATTCCTGTCGCATATTCTCTACGGTTTTCTGGGACTTATTTCTTAACTGCAGTTTAGCTATTTCGGCGTTTACGAACCAATAATGGCAGTAGTACCATGCTCCGAATAATCTGAAGGCTGAATATTGTCGGAACCTACCCAATACTGAGGACTTTTTTTCTTTGCCATTTCCGTCATATTGAATTATATTATCTGGGTAAGGAATAGGTACCGTAGGCTTTTTAAGCTGCGTAGATACCTTAAAAGGCACGATTCGATGCTCCCATTCCTCCCGCGAATCCTCGAAGGTCGAGCCTCCCTGAAATTCAGCCTCTTGTATATAGAGTGGATGTTTTGATATAACCTGACATATCTGCGCTACCGTAAACGGCTTTCCTTTCTTTCCAATTTCCCACATTTTCCCTTGGATGAGTTCGTTCAAATCTTTGTATTTAGGCATGGTTAACTCCTTTCTAAATAGTCCCGCAAATACCGGACAACCTCAGATAAATAATCAATCCCTTCTTGGAAATTAGAGATTAAATCTTCAATGTCTACAGTACGGTATCGTTCTGCCATAACCGGACCGATAGTACGAACCGTATTTGTTATGCCGATATCACCAGATATAGCATGGTGGGCTGTTCCTTCTACTGGAAAATTCTGGCGCATATTAGTTAGCGCCTGAATTACTCTATTTGTACTGTAGGTGGGGTCATTTGCCAGCGTTTCCTGATGCGCTCTTACAAAGCTAATCCCCGTATCAGTAATAGCCTGATAGGGATCGACGCCGGACTCAACAGCGCCTCTGACCATATCTACTGCTTCGGGAATTTGTGAATCACTGATTCTTCTGGCTCTTTTTTCTGTTAGAGTTCCTGTTTCGGGCTGTAGTCCGGCTGCAGCATTTAGCTGTAAGAGTACTGAGGCCTGATGTACTAGCTCGTTAGTATGCCGTACCGATCTATTGAATTCAGCCGTTGTGTATTGACTCCAGTTCGCGTATCCCAGAGCCTCCCAGACGCGTCCGTCGTGCGCTTTCTTTAATAGAAAGCATAGCTGTCCGGTAGTTTCGCGTATTTGGTCAGTAAGGCTTCTGGCATCTTCCAAGGTTAATTGGCGGGCGATTTCACTAGACATTTTCTCTCCTTAGTTTTGTAGTCCATTCAAATGATCTTGGGTAGTGTGGTGGTTCTTAGTGGTTCCGACGATGTAATTGCTCCAGTGAGCCAGTACCATATTAGAAGCAGCTACTATCATGGGCGCCTCAACACGTAATTCCTCTTGTTCAAGTACGTCATCGGTCATGCAGTCTGCTATTGACCGGATATATAGGTCAAATAGAGTCATATTTTCCCGAACTATCGCGTCGTGTATTGCGTGGTTTTCCTCTGAATTCCTGTCCATTACTCCCCCCGTCTTTGTAGTTTATTTTGCGACCCTTGCCTCTAGTCCGTCGGGCTTGGTGCGATTTCTGACGCGCTTTCGGCCGAAAGAGGCTCCCCGTCTCCGACATGGTTCTGCTCCAGTCCGCAATTCGGGCATTTGCGTATTACAATATTTGCCTGATAGTAAACCTTGCGCTCATAAGGATAGAGCGCCACCAAGGCCATAGGTAAATTTTCCAGACAGCGATAACAGGTAAGATCAGCTTTCATCAGAGGCCGATTCCTCATCTGCCTCTAACTGGGTAACGGTAGCGCGTCGCCGTCGTCGTGGCGTTTCTACTATTACTTCTGTTACTACCTCCACATCCTTAAATAGAGCATCGCAGCCATCGCAGCCAACTCCGGACTCTAAATCCCATGTATCCAATACTTGGCGACTTCGGTCACAGAATCCGCACCATACTACAGTAGCCTTGCTCCGAACATTCCGTATTTCCCCATTGAGTTCACTAATCATGATTCCTCCACTGTTTCCAAAAATTCCGGATGATCGACCGCTGGCTCAAATCTTAGTCCCCTGTCCCCTTCTTGGGGAGAGGTATGTAAAATTCGGCCTTCATATATATCCATCGGTATTCCATTAGGAAATGCAAAGCATGCCAGCGATACATCGCCCAACCTTCCTATAAACCAGAAACAGGACAGGCATTGCTGGGAATGCCGAAATATTATGTCGTTATTAGTTGTCATTGCCTATGCGCTGGCGCTGAATTAACAGGTGCTGTAAGTAGCTATTTACTAGCTTAGAGGTTGGATGTGTTTCGCCTATGCTCCATCGATATACGGTTCGCCAGCTTACTCCTAAGTCCTGTGCGACTGCCTGAAAGGTTAGCCCAGTGGCGTGTAGCGCCTCCAGTAACTCACCAGTAGTCGGTTCGGTTGCCATCATATTAGACGTCCTCCTATAAATTGGTTCCGTCATTATTCTAGCTCATCTCTAAAATAATCGTTTCCGCGTCTGCGTGCAAGTATGTTCAGGAATTTTATCAATTTTGCGCATTTGCGAAAATATCCCGCAATTGCTATTGACATTCTGTCATATCTATAGTATACTATGAATAGAAAGGAGGGGCAAGAAGGAAACAGAAAAGCAAACAAAACAACATAGAGGGGCTGGGGAAGTCTCCCTCGAATCAAGCAAACCTCCCCCGCTGGCGAGCGCACGAAACGCGGTAAATGGGTCAGCCAAATGACCAAGTCTCCGAAAGAGTCCAAACTACTCCACGAGAGCAAGTGAGCTGAGGACTTTGAAGCGCGATCGAATGAAATAGACGCGCGATCGGGTGGCTACTCAGGCGACAGTTTGACGGGTGTCGGCAACGGCAAGACTAGCTGAGGAAGGGTCAAGGAAATGCGGATACGGAATCTGACCGATGCTGATTAGATTGAAACAAGATCAAAAGGCTAGACGGCGACGCCAAATCCGCTAAACAACGGTGAGCCGAGGATGGAATCTGACCGATGCTAATTAGGTTGAGCGATGCGGGAAATCGAGTGTGTAAGTCGCTGGTAGGCAGTTAGCGCTGCCCGGACAGGCGGTTCACAGAGGACCCGCATTTCGCAACAAGACTGAAAGGCTAGACGGCGACGCCATCCTCTAAACCACGGGTCGGTGGCAAGTCCGATCAAATCAGTGGCTGAGGGAAAACGATGATCCGCATAGGTAGGCGCCACAAGCATAACTGGATGCCAATCTCGAAAACACAAAAATACGACTTCGATCTTGGTTGCTGGATGATGCAAGTGGCAAAACGATGTACGGTGTGTCGGCTGGAAACTAACTAAATAAATTAAGGAGAATCAACCATGGAATTTACAACTCATCACACAGTTAGCAAAGACTCAGTTGAGAATATTATAGCCACCTTCGAAACTACCGGACATATCCTCTACAGAACGCTTCATGAGGACAGAGTTAGCTACATATTGGCAAACGAAACAGGCGGGATATTAATCGAAGATTATAACGAAGGCGATACTGCAGATATCTGCAGATTTGGAAAGTGAGGAACGAACCATCTGGAAACGGCATAATTCCTAAGCAACCGAATCAAATAGTCAAAATAAAAAGTGAGGAACGAACTATGGATATGAATATACGAGCTACGATGACCCCGGAAAACAGAAACGGACTACTAGAGAGTTTTTACAGGAACGAGGAGGCGCTCGAGCGGGAGGATAATCCCGGTTCCGATTGCGCTTTCGATACCGGATACACGATGAACGGCACTGAGCGGATCGTCGTTGTTAACGGTAAAACAATGATGATCGCATGGGACCCCGCTGCTCCGATGAACGAGGAATACAAAATAATCTGCACATTCGTAAGCACTGAGGAATAACTGGTGAGTGACTAGAGCCTTATGGCTCTAGGGAAACCGCAAGTCTGGTCACAAGCCCAGACAAATTCTGGCGGTGAGAGGAAACTATGAAATTCAACGAGGAACGGACCTTCGGAGTCGAACTGGAGTTCAAGGCTCCGGGATGGGTCAAGGATGCGGATGGCAATATAGTCATCCATGCGGGTCGCACCAACTACGATCGCCCATACTACGGTGAAATCGCGAGGGTTCTGACTGAGGCTGGTTATCCTTGCGAGATTGGTGGATACAGCGGTGACTTGCCTGTTTGGAAAATCACTGGTGACGGCTCCCTTAACGCCAACTGGCCACGACAGTGTGGGGAACTGGTTTCGCCTCCTCTAAAGGGATTTGAGGGGAAAGAGGAGTTGAAAGCAGTGTTGAAGCTAGTCAAGGATCGGTTCGGTTTTACCACCGATATCTCCACTGGCTTGCACGTCCATCAGTTCGCCTCAGACCTAACTGTTAAACAGTTAGGCAATGTGGTCGAGTTGTACAGGGAACACGAGGGAGCGATCGACCGATTAGTCTCTGTCAGCCGACGAAATAGTCATTGGGCGCGCACCATGAGGCATAGCTACACTCGATCATCTACCTTCGATCACGCTGTGCGCAGTGGCGTTGGTGACGAGCTAGTCACACCGGAGTCAGTGCTGGATATGGCTGGAAACACCGGACTCAACAGTCGCTACCACAAAGTGAATATCTTGGCTTACAGGAGCCATCCCACAGTTGAGTTTCGTCAGCATCAGGGAACGATGAATTTCAACAAGATTTGGGCATGGGTGGTGTTCACTCAGATCATCGTGGAAACTGCCAAGGCTCGAAACCTGAAGGCCAAGGAGGGTCGGGTCAAGTACCCATACAACACTGGCAATGCCCTACACGATGCCTTTCTAAGTAACATGGATGCGCTCAAGCGCGAGACCAAGATGCACAAGGCCAAGTACAGGGACGACGAAACCCACTGGTCCTTGGAGTATCTCAAGGCGCGGGCAATCACCTTGAACCGCGATGAGTTCACTGCCCGACGCTATACCTACAGTACTCGAGAGCGCCGGGAGGAACTAGCGGGCATCGTGGGGGGCAACACACTACGGTAGGACCCAATGAGGGGAGCCGAAAGGCTTCCCTCAAATATAAGTAAGGAGAACCAGTCATGACTATGATTAACAAGGAAGAAACCATTAGTAAGTTGACCGCAGAGGTCAAGGATATCGAGGCTAAAATAGCCTTGATGGAAAATGGGCATTTAGGAACCAGCACCGATCATCCCGGATTTAGGTATCTCATAGGTAAGCGTAACGCTATGCATAGAGCGATTGCGCTCGTTTCCCGATAGCCCACCTGATGACGGCTGGGGTGGCTCCCCAGCCGAAACGCTGAAACGTCGTGGGAATCCACAAATAAATTTTAGGAGAAATACTATGGCACTATACATAATCGAATCGGATTTAGACCGGACTGATCTACGGGACATCTTTGCAATGGGTGACGACGGATGCCTTTACGAGATGAGGACATCAGCAAATTCCTCTGAGAATTACGGAAATATACGTTTCGTGATGCAGCCATTCGGGGTAGAAATACTGGATGAAATTAAAGATGAGGACTACGACAAAATAAAAAATGAAATACTGGAGGCTTAACTATGAAATTCTACCCACGAGCGCCCATAGCCAAGATCGCATATCTTGCGAATATCCGGTCGGATACCTATAACGAGTCTTTCGCGGAAGCAGTTGCATGGTTGATGAAACTAGACCGCGACGATATCAATGAACTATATCTTGAATTCAAAGGTGAGGAGGCTTAATCATGTCTACTGAATTTTACAGATGCGGTCTTTGCCAGATGGCCTCAGAGGATGAGGACCGATTTACTTCAATTAGGTTAATGGGAGCGCCATTTACAGAAGAGATGATGCCCACTTGCAACGGTGGTCAATGGAGTGAAACTGATTTGGTCTACTGCGATCTGCATGAATCGCATGATGATGAGAATAGGTGCTGTTTGTGCCTTGAGGGTATTCCTGAATGGGAATGGACAAACAACCCATCTCCCATTGTTTCACAATTTACGCCTGACGGTAACAGGCGCCATTGCTGTGATCGATGTAATCGGGCTTGGGTCATTCCGGCTAGATATTATGGCTATATATACAAGGCTGAATTTACGGATAGCTCAACAACCTAAATCGCAATTACGCGAACTTTCCTTAATTGACATAATGACATATAATGAATGGTGAGTGGCTAGGGCATTGAAGCCATTGATGCTCCTAGTTAAACCGCATAGAGGGTCACAAGCCCCTCTCAAATTTTAGCGGTCGGAGGAATACTATGTGTGGAATATTGGGATTCTGCTTCGATGAACGAGGCGGGACACACGACGAAGTACTTGGGGATTTCCTCAAGACGATGATTCATTCTCAGGTTCGGGGAATTGACGCCTGTGGCGCTTATGTAGTCAATCCTGACGGCATAGCCATTTTCAAGGCTCCCGGATCAGTGGCAGACAATCTGGATGAACTGGCTGAGTTCGCTGCCAGCGAGGTTAACAAAGATACGGTAGCTATCATTGGCCATACCAGAGCAGCGACCCTTGGTGATCCTGAAATAAACGATAACAATCACCCGATCTATGATGATCCGATTGTTGGCGTTCACAACGGCGTCATCCGCAACCACAGTAATCTAGGAGATAGATACGGCAAGGTTGCCGAAGTAGACTCAGCAGCGATTATGGGGCTTCTCAAGAGTAAGGCTGGTGCGAAGCTAACAGTTGGAAAGATGACCTCCTCTCTGGATGAACTGAGCGGTCCATACGCTATTGCTGTAGCTGACCGACGTCACCCAGATTCGGTATATCTGGCACGTAACTACAATCCTGTCGTATTTACCAGAAACCCAGAAAGGAATTACTTAGCGTTTGCCAGTACCAGCGACATCCTCTGCGACGCATTGGGAAAGGTTAAAACATTCTCCATGCCAGCAGATACGGCAGTTCGCATTGACTCCAATGTAGTCAAGGGAAAGCTACGCTATAAGCCTATCGTCAAAGAGGTATTTGAGTTTTCAAAGCCTCGCCGATTCTCAACTCGCCCAGCGTATGGCGATTATCAGACTTGCCCTAAATGCGGTCAGGCGCAGATGTATATCTACACCTCCGCTGGCGGTGGATTAACAGTACATGAATGTGAATAGGAGGGCATATGGAGGGAATGGATCGGTTTGATATCTGGCAAGCTAACGTGGAGAATCTCAGATCGCAGTTGTTATTAAGTAGGTCTATGTTTCAGGAAAGCCTAGAAAAGTTCGACCCCGATGGTCGTCTAGGTGGCGCTGTCTTTCTTGAAGATGCAATGGCATGGCGCCGATACATGGGCCTACTGAACCCCAGTGAGCAACGCGAAATGAGGCGCCTACTGCAATCGCTAGGTACAGCATCGTTCCAATCCCTTCAGACCCTAGAAAAGATAACTAAGGAACTATCCTACCTCGATGAAACTTCATACCATGTGGCTAAAATCTTAGAGACGTTACATCCTCATGCCCATGTGATAAGGGATCACTTTCTTGATTCATCACCGGAGCAAAAGGATCAGGTGTAATCGATTGGGTAGAGGCTTGGAGGCGCCTCTACGGTAATCTGAGAGCTTCAAAAAAGACCGATTTTAACTAAAAACACGCATTTTTGGAGGTATTTAATGAAATCCATGTTGGAACAGAACAAAGCCGGACCTGACGATATCATACTGTCAGGGAAGCTAGTCGCGCTATTGGAGCGCATGATTGAATCCAATTTTCTTAAGGATACGGCAGACCATGAAACTCTTCTCGAGTTGCCGTCATTGCTCAAGAAGATGAAGGACCTATTAGAAGACCCTTCAAGTCTCCCAGAGGGAGCATTGCAGAGATCAAAGCTACACACCCATTTACAGTCATTCATACCAAGCTGTATCGCTGAGACGGTAGTGGGCGTAAAGCGCGACGAGGTTACCAGAAAGGGAACCGTCGTTAATATATTTGAGGAGGTTAAGGAAACTATATTCGAGGGATTGGATATGCCCGATATAGTTGACAAGGCCGTACAGGAGGAAATAGATCGAGCGGAGAGGCGCGTTGCCTCAGATGAAGCGGTAACAGCCGATGCTGCGTATGTATATCAAGCCTTGGGTCTTAACATATACGACACTGAGGAATTGCTGAATAAAAAGCTGGAAGCAACTAGTGAGCCGGAACTTGGACTATTTGACCCGAAGAAAGGCCACATGATGCATAAGAATCCAATAACCGGAACCCGCTTTGAATTGCGCAAAACTGGTCGTAACCGATGGTTATTAGAAACCGAACCGCCATTACTTGCAGCCGACGAAGATGGGATTGGCAATACATACGACGCATCCCCTATACGGCTACAGGAGTACTTCTCAGACGTTAACAAGGCTGCTCGTGCCTTTAGCGCTATTGCTGAAGAAATCAAGGGTCTGAGGAGACATCATAGAAGCGAAATGTTCAAAGCAATGCGGGAAAAAATCGAGGACAGCAATAATACACCGGAGGAAGTAGTCGAGTGGGGGAGTTCGCTTCACGATAACCACTTTGGGCCGATCTATGAAATTGTAGCTGATGCCTATAACTCCAGTGTTCGCGATCCGTTCCAAGGGAACACTGTTTACAACGAGTATTGCATAGCCTCTCAATTCAACGTGCATCCTAGCGACGTCGGTGTTTCCGACAATAAAGGGCAAGCGCTCATTAAGAGGCTCAATAAAAAGTACGGCCCAAATGCCGTATGGGATTCTTGGCATTTGTTCAAAGAAATTCACCAAGCCTATCTTAGAACCTTGAGATCGGAAGGAGGCGTACTCGAGGATGCTGGCTTGATGGAAAGCTTTGATTATAAGCATGCAATGCTAGGACTAGCAGACGGCACGATTAAACGACTGAACGAGTTGAATGGGATCGATTTCGCAACTCAATATCTCCGGATTGGACCGGAGCATTTCTACCAGATGGTAGTCGCCGTACATGATGCCGTTGAGGACTTCAAAATTAGACTCAAGGAGGGATATTACATGCAAGCGGGTCCTAAAGATCACGTATGGTATGAATTTTCCGGAAGCCATACCAATGTGAAAAAAGCGTATTCCCAATTACGGGTAAGGAATCACCATGTTGTTGAAAATACGACATCAACCGGATATCTGCTTATCCAGAATGAAGAAAAGAGTTGGGTTGACTCCTTCTTCAGTGGGCTGAATTTAACAGTTCGCTGGAAAGGCAAAAACGACGAAGATTGTGGAATTCCAGAATATACTGAAACTAAATGCTCCCTAGATACTAAAAGGATGTTCGTAGTAAAACTCAACCTACATGAAAAAAGCTGTAGCGCCTGTCACAGATTAGATGCAAACGCCAAGCAGCAAGAGGCGTCAGCCAAGGCCAAGGAAAAGCTACGCATCGAACACGAGCAAGCCCTAGAAGAACCAAATGTAGTCAAATACACTACTGAAGTTGTAAAATCTGATGTCTTTGCGATGTCAGCCGATCCAGCTACTGGCCGAAATAGCCAAGCAGCAGACGGCTCTCCTCGCTCTAGCTTTCCGGCAAATCCCAAGACCAACAAAAATGGCACTCGTATCACCACCGCACAGGTTAACGAAACCAGAACCAAGATGGAGAACGGCGCCAAGGTTATTGAAACAGTAAAGGTCGAAAAAGCGGTAGCAACTCCAGAAGAAGCCCAACTAGAAGCGCTACTAGAAAAGAAAGTAAATATCCAAAAAGACAGGGAAGAAGCGCTAGTTGAATGGGAGCGCAAGGATAGCGTCTTTGAGGAGCAAGAAGCGCAAATCAGCAACGCCATTGAGATTTTAGAGACTGAAATCAAGGAAGCCAATTCGGTCTCTGACGCAGTACGAGAGGCTGAAGAAGCAGCCGAACGTGCGATGGCAAAAGCAAGAGAATTAAAAGCCAACGACGAAGCCGAAAGGGAGGAACGGCTGGCGAAATTGCGCGAAACAATCAGAGCCATAAATTAGTTTAGCGACCCATTTATACTGCCGTGCTGATATGTCATAATGTCACGTACGGCAGTATAGACGGCTTGTTAAGCCGAATAAACGAAGGAGGCATTATATGCCACATGAATTGAGCCTCGATGCCAACGGCGAGGCAGAAATGTTTTACGTTGGGGATACTCCTTGGCACGGTCTGGGGACCGCGCTTGACCATCCAGCCACATCGAAGGAGGCGATTGAAGCAGCAAGGCTGAACTGGAAGGTCGAAACCCAACCGCTATATCGTAGGAACGAAGCTGGCGATCAAATCAAGGCTGTTGACAATGCTTATGCGTTGGTGCGAACCGACACAGATACGGTGTTAAACTCTCACGTTACCGACTCATATGAGCCACTTCAAAATGTAGATGCGTTCCAATTTTTTGATGACGTCATAGGTCAGGGGCAAGCTGTGTACCATACAGCAATGGCTCTTAGGGAGGGTCGTGTAATTGCTATATTAGCAAAGCTCCCAGAAAGCCTAGAGGCAGTTCCGGGAGATCAAATAGACAAATACATCTTACTTAGCACCAGCCATGACGGTTCGCTGTCATTACAGCTTAGCATAACTCCGGTTCGCGTTGTTTGCGCAAATACGCTACGAGTTGCACTCAACAATACGAAGCATATGTTTAGAATCAAGCACACCTCATCCATCCACGATAGAGTGGTAGAGGCGAGGGAAGCCTTGGAGCTATCTGATGTTTACTTCAACCTGATGATGGAAGGAGTGAATAAGCTGGTGCAAACACCTATGCCACCGGAAGATGTCAAAATGTTTGCTGATGCTTTGTTCAATATCAACCCCAACTCAGATTCAATTCACGCATACTCTGAAAGAGCGCGTGATAACGTGTTTGAGTTATTTTATGCTGGTAGAGGACAGGACATAAAGGGAGTTAGAGACACGGCTTATGCAGCCCTGAACGCTGCTACAGAACACGTCGATAACTTTTCGCGTGTTTCAGTCCGCGCAGTGGAACAAGACTCCAGAGAAGCGCAAGACGCACGGCTCTATAAGAGTTGGTTTTCTCGAGGGCAAGATACACGCAATCATGCTTGGGGTCTACTTCAGAATTATGCCATCAATGGCAATCAGGCATTCCTATACACTCCCCGCCAACAGGCTAGCGAGTGGGAGGGCTGGCGCTATGCCACGTCCCCAAGATAAATACGAACTAACGAAACTTACGTGTGACCGCTGCAATGGCAAGGTCACGCGTATCACCAATGTCGGGTCAGGTCGCTGCTATTGTGATGAATGCGTGGAAATTGTAATGGATCAGCGGGGCAAACTGGCTCAAAAATTAGCATGGGGACCAAAGATGCGTACTTAATTAAATACGACTCATCGCGTCCGGCCACTATGGTTGTGGGCAAAGACGCATTTACCAAAAGAGCCGATGCCCATCCGCATTTTAGCGGTATGGAATCTGGTGTTATTATCCTTTCCGGTGACAAACTAGAACGGCGCGTAGGGACCCTAGTATTACCGGAGGAGAAGATTGTAGGGGCTTGGTGTAAGGTTCACCGGACAGACCGAACAGTACCCACAGAAACGACGATATCGTTTGATGAATATAACACCAATCAGGCCATGTGGAAGAAAATGCCGGGAACTATGATTGAAAAGGTAGCAATAGTCAGAGCATTGCGCACAGCCTTTCCAGCTACGTTCTCTGGCCTGTATGACATGGCTGAAATGGGATTGCCCCTCGATGATACGTTTGAGCCAGAAGGCTTAATTAAGCTACAGGAATCAAAGGCTGAAACCTTCCGCGTTGCGTCAAACGTGGACAAGGAATTCGCCGACGATATCGACGAGTTGATATCGCCAGCTACTCCCTTCTGTGAGGCTCACAGCGTAGAGTTTGAACTGAAAACATCAACGTCAGGTCAATCACGCTGGTGTCATCAATTATCAGATGGCGGGTGGTGCGTTTCGGCAGATAACACCCAAGCCTAGCATCCCTGAGAACAGCGTTCAGATTACCGGAGGAGACTGCAAAGCCTTCCTCCGGTCACTTTATTGGGAGGACTGATATGACCCCTGAGACTGAGCAAATTAGTGAGGTAAAGGAAATCATGGATAGAAGAAACTTTAGAAATGTATCTGCACCACCAAGGCCCAAACCACAACCAACAAAACCGCAAACTCCCGGAAAGGGAGGGATCGCTTTACCATGACCAACAGGGAGTTTGTACCAAGCACGGCGCCTCCGGAGCTAAAAGTAACCGGAGGCATTTACCGTTTTCATTGGGATGCTCTAGGAGTAACAATTTTACTAGAGCGAGTGCGCGAGGATTCACGCCGAACTGTTACGGCTGATATCAAAATTGAAACAAACGCAGAAGGCCATATTCATATGGCTCGTCTGAATTTATTAGCCACGCGTAGCAGAAGCGAGATTGCGCGCTATGCCAGAGAGCGCTCTACATTGATGCGTGACTGGGATGCTATTCTTGAGCAAGCCTGTGTTATGACCTTGAATCATTATCGGGCTGGCGAGGAGATTGTTAATCTAGGCGAGGTAACTCCATCTCGTGACCCTGTATATAGATTGCGCCCATGGCTAGTAGAGGGAGAAGCTACTATTATCTATGGCGAGGGAGGGATAGGAAAATCCTATCTTGCCGGATTTATGGCTGCCCTAGTAGACCAAAATATCCATTCTTTAGACTTTGCTCCAATAAAAGGCAAGGTTCTTTATCTGGACTACGAGACGACCTATGATATTGCTGCTCGTAGGTTTCAGAGCCTGACCAAAGGCTTTGGGCTAGACGGCACTTCAAATGTCCTCTATCGCTTTTGTCATCAAAGTTTACCAGCGGATATCAGCGAAATCCAAAGGATTGTAGCTGAGAATGACATAGACCTAATTATCATAGATTCTGCTGGTCCGGCTTGCGGAGGCGATCCTGAATCTGCAGCCAGTGCAATCAACTACTTTACGGCTTTGCGGAGTTTGCGAAAAAGCTCAATTACAATAGCGCACCGATCCAAGTCTGGAACCGCCGGACCCTTTGGCTCAGTGTATTGGGTCAATTACCCAAGGATGAGTTATGAGTTGAAGAAAAGCCAAGATGCGGAATCAGATGTTATGCACGTAGCGCTTATCCACAGAAAAGTAAATGACGGTAGGCTTCAGAAGCCTGTGAGCTTCCGTATACAGTGGGCTGATGATAATTCCGTCACTGTCACCCCAGAGGCGCTTGAAGACGTCCCAGAGTTTGTCTCAGAGCTTCCTCTACGTGAGCAAATAATACAGGCCATCAAAAATAATGGCCCAATGACGATACGCCAAATAGCAGAAGAAACGGGCGAAAAGCCGGGAAGCCTTTCAGTTATAGTTTCCCGTAATCGCGATATATTCACAAAGGCTGGAAATGACCGATGGGAAGTTTACCCTGAATATCGCAGATAGGTAATATAATAATTTAGTGGTTCGCCCTCCCAGCCAAATGGATTTAGCGTATGCATAGTTACGCGCCATGCTAGTGGTTTTTGATTCACTCTCCGCTAGATGGGTACACAAGGGCGATAATGAGTGCGACCGTCCCCTCAGACGGGATCGCACTCGCCACTTTTTGAGGTGAATATGATACCCAACTATGATCCATTTATTATGTGGCTAGGCAACCTAGTTACATACGCAAGGGATTCATTCGGTATAAATATGATTGATATTTATCGGGAAAATCCGGAAATGGCGCTCCGGCATTACATCTTATTGCGCGACGAATTTAACAAAGGAACGCCACCAGAGGAATTTGCGAATTCTACTTTCGGAGTAATTCTACTAAAACACAATCTGGAAAAATGGCCGACGAAGGAGTCAAATAATGACTGAAGAAGTACTCAAGGGTATACGTGAACTTATAGCTAGCCACTTCGATGAAGATGAGGTGCTATATCACGAGGAAATAGACAGCGAGTCAATAATAATTACAATTAACTTGCCAATAGACGAGGAGGAGTGATATGGGATATACGGAAGAATATGGATTCCAAGGCTGGAAGAATAGAGCCACGTGGAATGTCGCATTATGGATAGGGAATGAATATCCTATATACTGCGTAGCACGTGGATACAGAGGCCACCATATGCCGTATGCCTCTATGAGACAGGATTTAGAAAAGGCATTCGGATACCGCGAAACAAAAGACGGGATTTCTTTATGGGATCGAAGCCTAGATATCGAAGCATTGGATAAGTATATAAGGGAGTGCTGATGCTAGAAAAGCCGTATGCGATAGACCCTCAATGCACAGAAAAGGACTTTCTTCAATTTGTGACTGATGTAGCCAATCTTGGGCAATGGTTGATCTATCATACATATGACTCGAGACGCTCTCAGGCAGGCTTTCCGGACCTTGTGCTAACTCAGGGAGGGAGAGTGATCTTTGCGGAGCTAAAGACCCAGAAAGGACGTCTGAGGCCTACTCAGCGTGATTGGTTGGATACCTTGTCTCTCTGCAATGGAATAGAAACATATTTGTGGAGACCTTCTGATGCTAACGCTATTATGAATACCTTGTTGGGCCACCGTATCATACGCTAGCGACGATCTAGTAATGAAACGACGACCCAACGCAAGGAGTAAATACCAATGCGTACTGGGAGTCGCACGCACTGGGAGGACCACCTATACATTATACCCCCATCTTCGGATGGGGGTCTATTTTTTTGCCTAAATTTTTATTCGTTTTCCAGAATCTTCATGGCTGTGCCAGCCAAGAACCCAAATAATGCGCCAATTAAGCCCGTCAAAACTTCAATGGCGCCCATCTGCATTCCTATCCATGCGGCAAAAATACTAAACACGGTTCCGCATAATATGGCACATAAAATCTGCGGTCTAATTTTCCCGATCATAATCCTAACTCCCTAACCACCAAATATACGACCATGGAGAGAATCGCACCCAAGAAGCCGATAATCACGAACATCATTCCTTGTAGTCGTGCGACCTTGCGCTCCATATGAACCCAGTCATTTGTGAGGAATTTTGAGAAACGCTCCACCAAAAATTCCTGTGCGGTATAGCCTCTTGGTCTGTTCATTACGGCTTCACCAATTCCGATATTTTGTAGCCGTTTAGATCAACTGATTCTGATTCCTCTAAATCATCTCCTAAGTCCCGTATGCGATTTTCCAGAAAGGAAATCTTTTCATTAGCTATGCGCATATCCGCAATATGTAGTAACTGTTCCCATGCCAGCGGATTAACTTGTGCTAATTGCGCCAAATCCTCTCTTGTGATACTTAGTCCCACCTGTTCTTCACCCATGCCGTCCTCCCATTTTCATATAGATATACCTCGTCTCTTTGGCACCATCGGCAAAGCCGTTTTCCCCATCCGTATTCCTTGAAATGATGGAGGCTCATATTACAAAGCAATGATTTCAGCATAAAACCTACTTTACAGTAATTGGCGTATCCACCAGATTTGATGTCCCTGACTTGATCTTCACTTGGGGAGAGATCACATACGAGGCTGAGTCAATTCCTGTCCCATCACCGAATTTAGAATCTGCGTCTTGGATCATCTCGCCAGCTTTCAGGTTGCTGATTGATATCTGCCCAACGCTACAGTGGACATTCTTGAATTCCACCTCTCCTACCACTGGCCCTGACGTACCGTCTAGCTTGATAACTATACGGTCAACCTTCGAGTCCTTGGCAGTGAAAGTTCCAGCCCCTCTATCGGACTGTACTGTGATATCAGAGATGGTTGAGTCCTGAGTAGGCCCGTAGGTATGGCCGTCCACCTTTCCAGCTAAGGTTAACTGGGATATCTCTGCACCTGTAGTCACAAATGTAGGCGCACTGACATTCAGTAGAGATAGCTTATCCGTGTTCAGGAAGGCCGTACCTGATACACCAGTGGTTGCATACGTGATATCAACACATTTATCTAGCCCCGTCTTACCTAGAGACATGTTCTCAAAGGTCAGTTTGTCGAGTCGGGATGCGTTGCTAAGGTTAAGCTGTAGTGTTTGGCTTGCCTGTTCAGGTGTTTCTATATCAGGCTCAAGAGGAGTTCCAAATACCTTGGGCAGTTCGTAACTGGCTCCAGCTTCTGGAAAAATCGGAGTATTATCAGTAGTAGCTATTACCGTAGTCAGAGCGAGGGTAAAACCTGCACCGACTATTCCTGTACTGGTAGCCAGTCCACGCCACCCACTCAGGTTGAATCTGAATCTGGGCATTGGAATCCGTAGCGCAGACAGGAAACCTATTCATGCACCACCTAGTGCTATGGTTAACATTGCCAGCCATACTGATGCTCCTTCTGGAGTTCCAGTAGATTCCGTGAGCCAGCCAGCTAGGGTTCGTATCCATGTACCAATAGATAACATTAGTCATCCACCTCCGGTTTAGCTTTGGCATCTGCCATGAGTCTTTGAGCGAGGGTCGCTACGAATGCTGTAACTGGACCGCTGAACAATCCCATCGCTACAAGCACGATATCCAAATGAGGCGCTACTTCTGCCGGATTTGCAGTTGTCTTATATACAATCATAATACCTAATATTACAAAGCCCATAAGAAGCGGAAAGACGAAGATTATCGTCAGGAATTCCGTACCAGTAAGAGTGGTAGAGGTTTTCGCTTTGAGGCGCTCTATCTCTCTGGCCTGATCCAGCAACCGTTCCTGTAGGTCTGTCTCTGTAGCCATTCCTAATATCCATCAATATTGAGTCTTACTCGCATGTGAAGCTCCTCATAGGTCAACATCCTAGACTCGTGAGCCTCTTTCAATAATTGGGCGGTCTCACGTTTTTCTGCGACTGCTTCATCGGAAGTCTTATCCACCAAGAATCCTTTGTCACGTTCGCCATTTTCAGCATCAAATTTCTTGGGTTGATAAACCTCGTTCATCAGTGTTTCAAGACGTGTGGCCTCCGGAACTGGCGCACGAGTAAATGCCCCATCTTTATATGTCCCGCCGATTTCACAATTTACTGCGTAATCCACGAGGCTTTCGCCAGCATTACCCCAGTCGGTGATGCTCTCCTCAATCTCGCATACGTTGAGAACGTACCCATCTGAGTCACGTACTATTGCTTTTTTAACTACTGCCATATCCACCTACCAGCTAAATATTCTGACTTCGCCAACAGCGCCAACTTTACCAAGCGCTCCAGTATTAGCAGGAGACGCTTTATACCCACCAGCACCGCCTCCCCCTCCGGGCGCCCCACCTGTGCCTCCGACTATATTATTGCCACCGCCACCGGAGCCTCCATCACCACCACCGTATCCGACTCTAGTTTTGCCATTCGCTCCAGTAGAGCCAGAGCCAGTTTGCGCTACAGTCGTGGCGTAAACTCCAAACTCTCCACCCCTAGAACCACCGCCAGCGTTTAAGTTTCCCCCACCGCCACCAGCACCGAAGATAGAAGAACCTCCATCAGTTTCATAGGCACCAGAACCACCCCCACCACCGAATTCCGCATTGCCACCATCAGTTCCGGGCGCAGTAGCCGCCCCACCGTATCCACCTTCACCGCCAGCAGAATTACCAGAGGCAGTACGACCTGTATATGTAGGTAGACCGCCAGAACCACCAGCAACATTTGCTCCATTGGTTCCTGTGCCTCCTACTCCACCTGTACCGCCACCGCCTCCACCTGACCCTCTATTGCCTGAGACCGCAGTAACTCCACCGCCCCCACCACCGCCAAATGCAGATAGAATTGTGTCACCTGATGGAATTGCAACTGTACTAGTTCCTCCAGCACTGCCCGGCTGGCTATTGGCTAATGACCCAACAGCACCAGCGGCACCTACTGTTACGGTCAAAGTAGTTCCAATAGCTTCAACTCCAAACCAGCCTCGAGCGCAAGCTCCACCGCCTCCACCTCCAGCATGGTCATCGTATGAAGCGCCAGCACCGCCTCCACCACCAAACATCTCAATAAAGACTCTGGTATGCCCAGATGGGCAGTACCAAGTTCCAGAAGATGTAAAAACATCGGCCTTCGGAGCCGATTTAACTAATCCGCTTCTTTCTGGATTATTATTACCTTCGACTAGATTGCCCATATTCTTACCTCACCCCTTCCACCAGCACCGCCTACTGGCGTTCCGGCAGAGTTTTTGTTGGAACCTCCTCCCCCGCCTCCCGGCACTCCACCAGCACCGCCTATCTCAGCAAGGTCGTCGGATTCATCGTCATGCATGCCAGCACCGCCATCTCCAGCCCCGTATGTTCTACTGGTTCCAGCCGCCGCTGGCCCGCCACTAATTACCGTGTCCCCATTCATAAAACCATTTGAGGTACTGCCTTGTGACCAGTTATTCCAAGCTCCACCGTGGGTGTCAACGTACCAACCGCCTTCTCCACCGCCACCGCCTCCACCAAACATGGAGTCACCAGCAGTTGAGTTATTAGAAGAACCTCCACCCCCACCACCGTACCATCCCGCCTCACCTGATGCGGATAAAGAACCTCCTGAGTTATTGGACCCGTGACCACCACCGCCAGCTATTCCAGCAGTTCCTCCGGTCAAAATATTCGGTATATAAGGCTTGCCACCACTACCAATATTATTTCCAGATGCGGGAGTTGAACCAGAACTTCCAGTGCCTCCACCGCCCCCTCCGCATCCACTAGAGCTTGACGTTGGCATAGAGCCACCGCCTCCTCCGTATGCGGTCAGAGTCATATTGCCATATCCTGACGTGCTGGCAGTTCCAACTACAGAACTGGTATTTCCAGCAGTTCCATTTGCCCCGTATGTTCCTGATGCTCCGGCGGCAGTCGCTCCAACTGTTACAGTCAGTGCGGTAATTCCAGCAGTGGCCATGTGCGCCACCGAATACATGCCGTCAATATATGCCCCACCGCCACCACCACCAGTTCCAGCTACGTCATGTGGAGACCCTGTAGCTTGCCAGCTTCCACCGCCAGCACCGCCACCGCCGATACATTCGATATACAACATGGTTGCCCAAGTAGGAATAGTCCAGCTTGCATCAGTTGCTGTAAATCTATAGAGAGTCCATTCACCGACTAATCCGCTTGCGCCTATTGCTGAGTTACGAGTGATTCCTGACATTTACCAACTCCAAATCCGAACTTCACCTCTAGCACCTTGTCCTCCAGTTCCACCTACGCCAGCAGTGTTTGAGTCGGGGTCTCCCATGCCTCCTCCACCACCGCCACCTCCCGGCGTGCCACCATCTCCACCAGCCCCACCGTTAGCAGAACCTGATTGAACTCCACCGCCTCCACCGCCTCCGTCTCCACAGCCATAAGCTCTAGAGTCTCCAGCAGTTCCGGCATAAGGAGTTCCTCCAATTACCGTGTTGCCTTGCGCTCCTCCACCACCTACTACATAGCTTCCCCATGCTCCACCAGCACGGCCGTGTTGTGCGCCACCTCCGCTACCCCCAGAGCCACCACCAGCGCCACCGTAGAGGGAGCTTCCACCTTCCTTGGCATCAGTGGTGGAACATCCACCACCCCCACCGCCTCCGAATTCGGCTAAACCACCAACAACACCGGGTCCTGTTTGACCACCGCCCCGACCACTCAGCGAGTTGCCGTGACTTCCAAGTGAAGGCGCACCACCGACAGAAACTCCACTGGCAACATTGCCACCAGCACCAGCTTGACCGCCTCCTCCACCGCCAGTTGTAGCCCCTCCAGTTGAGTTACCGTATCCACCGCCATAGGCTTTGAAGGTAAAGGTTCCATCACTTACTGAGGAAAAATTACCAGCAAGTCCGTTCGTATCAGTAGGCTGACCATTTACTTCTGCCGCCACTACCACGGTTAATGTATTGGGGATGGATTCGGCTGGCATGATTTGCCTAAAAATAGCACCCCCGCCGCCTCCTCCTCCACCGTCATGGTTAGGATGACCACCGCCAGCACCGGAAGCCCCACCTCCGATAATCTCAATAACAATCATTGACGCTCCGGTAGGTTTGTGCCATAGACCATTAGAGGTGAACCGCTGATACTGTTTAGTACTGGAAAGACCAGAGACTATACCGTTTGAACCGCCTACCAAGGCTCCCATACTATGTTTGCTCCAGATAGCTTATAAATACGTCAATATCTTGACTGGCAGTTGCGACAAAACCTAGCTTCTGTCCAGTAGTTAAAACTATCTTTGAGGTATGCTCAAACGTGGCCAGCGAAGGCAAGGATTGAGTCTTATATATATAGGCATCCGCACCTGACCCGTTAGTATCTACATACAGGTCAAAGGTCGCATCGTCATTGGATTCAGTATTACAAATAGTAATGGCAATTACTGTCCAAGTTTCACCTGAGCCAACCGTTTCCTCGTAAGCTGTGTCGGTCTTTGCTATGCCAAATTTGTTCTTTAGTAAATCACCCATTATCTTCTCCTTAACATACTGCTAGAGCTACCCCAAGGCTTACCCCAGAGGATGAAGCCGCCCATGTCAAACCGCCCGCATTTCCAGACTGCGCAGTCAACACATATCCATTTGTGGGCGAGTTGCTTATGTGCAACTTCGCCTCGTTAATCGCCTGATCTGCTATATAGGCTTGGGCTACTGCCGTACCTTGCCAGACTCCTGTAGCAATAGTTCCGACCGCTGTAATATTAGTCTGGGATGCCGTCTGTATCGTGCCTTCCAGATTGGCAACCAATGTAGCTACCGCATAACCTGTTCCACTGGTGTTTACCGTGGTAGTCGGAGCCGCCTGTAGGTCTTTGAACAACTTGAACTTACCAGAGTCATTAGCGTCTCGAAATAGACCAGCATATAGGTCTTGAGAACCGCTGGTATCATACAGGCCGTAGAATCCGATATCTACCGAATCTGCGGAGTTGTTACCAGATGCCAGGATTATCAGGGGATCTTCAACAGATAGCGTGGCCGTATCTACAGTTGTAGAGGTTCCACTTACCGTCAAGTTTCCGGAAATCACGCAGTTATTCGTAACGGTCACGTTACCGTTTGCAGTAAGCGTTATTCCACCAGCGTCAGACAACAATTTAATTGAGTCTGCACCAGAGCCTTGGTCAGCATGAAGCACGATAGTCTCGCTAGTTCCTCCGTCTGCTGTTAATAAGATTGCGTTGGCTCCATTTAATCCTGACTTGATATTGATGCCACCCACATCGCTCAGTAGCTGGATTGAAGCGCTCCCTTCCGTTGCCGATGTACCTTGGTCATTGAACAGGGTCATCGAGCTAGTGGTTCCACCGTCTACTGTCAGATTGATAGCATTAGCCAAGTTAGCGGTACTCCGCAACTCCACGCCACCAGCATCAGAAATCAAGCTCACTGAGGCTGCTCCTTCAGTCACACTAGTACCTTGGTCCGAATGGATTTTGATGGTTTCACCAGTTCCACCATTAGCTCGTAGGTATATTCCGTTGGCACTCGTTGACGTACTTGTTAGTGTGATAGCTCCAGAGCCATCGAAAGCGGCAGTAGTGCCGTCAAAGTCAATGCTACCATTAGCATCTAATACACCAGATAGCGTAATTCCAGAGATGCTCGGCGAATTGGTCCATGCCGGAGCCGAACCGCTCACATGAAGAATATAGCCACTAGACCCTAGAGCCAGCCTTGCTAGCGCTGAGTCCCCTGTCGCGTATACGATATCTCCAGCGGTCGTTACTATATGCGGAGCGGTCATGTTGAGATTGTCCCGTACGTGCGTATTCATAATTGACGCAGTAACGACTTCGCCTGTGGTCCAGTCTCGTGGATTCGTCCAAGCCATATATTCCTCCTAATATGCCAATCGAGTACTGTTATCCAAGGATGAGGTTCCAATTAGAAACATCCCCGCATAACCAGATGCTTGGCTTAATGTAAATGTCGCTCTATGAGTCAAAGTGCTGTCTATTTTATGGTGCATATTTTCCAGAAAGAAGCCCTCATTAAGCCCTAGTCCGGCATCACTTGTCGCAGTTACCGTAACTAAATCGCTAATATTCCGGGACATGATATCAGTTAATGTCGCCGTACTTCTATTCCCAATCATCGTGACCTTGAGAAGAGGTACAGGATCGCCCCAAACCGCTGCATGGAAATCTCCCCAGTTCTGCGCCTCTTCAGAGTCGGGAATAAATTTTCCGGGATGCGGATAGGTTCTTTTGCCGTAAGCAGTTTGGCTGGCGCTGTTGGTTGAGCTTACTACGAATGTATCTTTTGTTACTATCTTATGGCCACGAGCCTGTAACTTGGTTATATAAACCGTATTGCTATGCCCATTCTCAATAGCAATATCCATTGACTGCGCTCGCTTAGTAACCGTTACAGTCATACTTGAAGTCCTATCCGTGCCAGAGCCATCTGCCGAATCATTGGCCAGATAATCAGTTGTAGCCACTGGCGTAGTCCAGAAATCAACTGCTGTAGACGTAGTTCCGCTACCGCTATTAGGATATTGTGCTACAAATGTCCTAGTCGCTCCAGCCGTAATTGATGGACTATTTACTGTGGTCTCTGGATATGTCCATAATACGGCTGTATCCACTCCCATCTGCGTATCCTCATCTAATGCAGATGAGCCTAGAATCCATGAGCCGTCTAGCGGAGTCATCTTAGCTGCTAAATCATTGTAGATAAACTTTAGAGGGTCTATCTGTTCGATATGACTATAAGCCAGAGCGCCCGCAGATGCGTCAGTGTATGTAGCCTGTGATGTCGTAGATGCGCTATCTTTACTTCTAGCATGTCGATCTCTATAAACTACATTGCCGTCTGCAGATTCTTCCAATAGAGCAGATTCGGTTTCTTCGATTAGCCGTAAGGCTTTTAGTACCTTTGTTTTTTCCACCCAGAATCTAGGAAGCTTGATTACGCCAGTATCTATATCCCTGTCTCCATTAGGCCATCCAGCGGCATCTAAAACCTTACCTATTAGCGTTCCGCTATATTCGTTGGCAAACAAAGCAGTTGAGGCTTCAAACTTATTCAAATACCCGAGAGGGCCGATTGCCTTCAAAATGGCTAGATTGGCCCCTGTAGCGGATGGAATAGGCTGTATGCTGTCTAGAAAGCCTTGCCACAATGTTCTCGTTGTGCTTCCATCGTTACCTGTTAGCTTAACAGGCCGACCGGGAAGTAAATTGCCAGCTAACGCACTAGAGGTATTGAAGGTTGAATAATCGCCCGATTCATTGTTAATTGTTGCATACAAAGTTCCGGAAACAACTCGCCCTACTAGCTGGCTGGCGTAGTCATTGCCTCTAGTGTATTCAACTTCTAGCGTACGCGCAGTTATATTTTCTCCGGTGTCGGAGAAGTCTCCATCGTTGTTCCAATCAACTGCTAAAACGTACGTTCCGGTTGCCATTTTTATTCCCTACCCATTCCACCCCTGAGAGCCTAAAGATTGCTCTCCGGCGATCTGAGAGCCTTCGAAACGGTGGTTTTTAATGGGTTTACCTCCAAAAAACTCTATAATACCTTGATTACTAATCTTCCACCCAATCCGTCGGGTTCGTTATATACGATTTTAGGCTTTCCGAAATCTACCGGAATGGGACTTAAATCCACCTCCGTCAGATCGCCACTAGTTGACTTCCAGTTTGGTCTATACCCAAGGCATTTTTTTGCCCCCGAAATAAGGCCTCGCGTGGCCTTCCCTGCAGAGTTGGTCGTTAACGCAGACGTCCGGCTCGTTGCCTTTTTTATCGCTTGTCCAGACCGTTGCGAGTATGCGCCCAAACTTCCCTTTACCCTGTTTAGTTGTTTCAAGTCTAATCCTCCTATTCTTGAGTAATTCCTTTAGCCTAGCCTTTGAAGCTAGGCCCAAGGCTTTTTCTTCCAGATTTCGTGTGCGTGATTCTGGTGTATCTATTCCTAACATTCTGACACGAGCTTTGTGCCAGATTCCAAATCCTAAATCAATCTGCACATCTATTGTGTCGCCATCTACGACCCGATCTAATTTACAAAAATAATCAAACATTATTCCTCCGAAAATACTCCTGTGAATCCACCAGCAAGAGCGTGGTCGCGAACCGCTTCTACCACGACTCTTTTCAAATCTTCAACTCCGTATACAGCCCCATTGAAAATAAACGTATTTCCTCCCGGACCAGACCCGCTGCGATGAACCCTAGCGCCAGCCGGAAGGTTTACTATTTCTGGCCCTCGCTCTCCGACCATTGCCAATCCACCGCCACTGACTCCACCGTTGGCGAATTTTGGTAGCTTTGTAACTCCCGCAGCCATGGCATCATACGCTGCTCTAAAACCTGAGCCTTCTGGTTGCTGTACCCTGAGTCTTTCCGCGTACTCGGTAAATAGTTCCGTACCTGCAGGCTCTGCGCTTGTTTTACTCCTTCCTGACATTGCTATATGGTGTTGGATGGATCGTTTTGCCTTATCCCAAGCATGCTGATCTGTCCCCGCATCTTTCAGCATCTCTCGCACAGGGTCTAGTTCTGCTTCTGCAGCTGCTGCTTCTGCAGCTGCTTTGGCCTTGGCAGCAGCATCCTCAGCAGCTTTACTATGGAATTCCCCGAATTCTTTACCTGTCATGTTTGTTTCATCTTCAAAGTCGCCTGTAATCCAAGCATTCATACTGGCAACTTCAGAGCGCCGTCTTTGTTCTTGTCGGATATAATCATCCACCATGCGCTCAAATCCGGTTATTTCATTCATGTGCGCATTCATTCTCTTTAGCGCTTCTTGCTCTACCGATAAGGTCATGTCCTGTTGGAATTGGATGAAATTATTTTTCTGAGTATCTAGCCCCGTCTGGAAATCTTCTGCAATTTGCGCGATGTTGTTTTTGTTATCCTGAATATCCTTTAACTGCTCTTGAATAAAATCGTCAGCCAAGGCTTCTAAGCTAACATACATACTTTGCATTGTTTTTAGCTGCTCGTAGGAGTGAATCCTAGCTGCTTGCTCTATTTGTTTCTGGTGTGCAGCCATATTTTCTTCGTGTTCTGCCATGTTGAAAACAGACTGCTGAGTCCATTCAGCCTGTGCGATTTGTTGTAGGTCATGGGCTTTTTGAGTAGTTTCAGCTAATTTAAGATATTCAAAGCCTTCATTCTGCAACCCAATAATTCTGAGTTGCGCTTCCTTCTGGAATTCTTCGGTCACGAATTTTGACATCATGGCCTTCTCAGTTTCCCAGTTAAGAATATTCGACGTGGTGACTCTGTTTTGCCTTTCCCACTCTACATCGGCCTGTATTCGCTTTTCCGCAAGGCTGACGTAATTGTCAGTGAAATCAAATATCTGCCGTTCATGAGATCGCACAGCGTCTGTCTGGACTTCAATCTGCGTAGTTAGCTGAGAGGTTTCTCTTGTAGCTTTTTCCATCACTTTGGATGTGGTGGTTAGCTCAGTATTTAGAACCTTGCTTTGCTTGGCATTTTCCTTGATATTCTTATCCAACTCTTTCAGGCTAGGATTGGTCTTTTTGAGCGACTCTGGAATTATGTCTAGGCCAATGCCGATGGATTCAAATACAGCGCCAAATATAGCCTTGAATGGAGCTAGCAAAACTCCCAGAAGCTCGATAATTCCACCAACTACACTCTTAACTACATCGTAAATGACACCAAACGTACCCTCCCATTTTTCAGCTAATTTCGGGAGTAGCAATAGAGCAAGAGTTGCTACTGCAGTTGCAAGCAAGCCCTTTGAATCCCGTAACAAGCCCCGGAAGTATAAGAAGGAGCGGACCTAGAACAAGCATTGCCAAGCCAACAGCGCCAGCTACTAAAATAACGGTTCTAGCTGTTTCTTTGTTCTCTTTAATCCATGCTGCTAAGTCTTGGAGAAGTGGGCGAATGGTAGCGAAAACCTCTTTTAGAACGGGAATAAGCGCTACGCCTATACTCGCTGTCAAGTCTGTCATTTCCGATCCGGCTTGACGCATTTGGTTAGCTAGGCTTCCCTGAGTTCGGGCAAAGTCACCAGCCATATCTGAAGTGCCTTCCATTATCATGGCCATTCTAAGCAGCTTCTTTTCTTGCATAGTCATTTCGGTTACAGATTTTTGGATATTCTGAGCTAACGCAAAACTTTTCATGCTAGCTTCGGTTACGTCTACCGCATATCTGCGCATGGCCTCTGTTTCTCCGCGTAAAGCCTGACCTACAGCGGACATGGCATCTTGCACGCTCGTATCCATGACTGATGCCATGTCTACTGCACGTTGAGTTAGCATTACAGTCTTTTCGGCGACCTGATCCATCGGAAGCCCGACATCTTTGAGGAGCGCACCAGTTACTGAGGCTAGTTGGTTAAATTCCGCACGAGATAACGCTACAGATGTCGCTGATGTTTTACCGAATTCCTTGATTATATCAGCGCCTTCCTTGAATACGACCTCTACCGCGTTCATGGATTCCTCTAGCTTACTGGCATTTCGTGCGGCAATTAAACCAAATCCCGTCACCGCTGCGCCCGCAGCAGTAAGAGACAGACCGATTTTACGGCGGTTTCTTTCAAAGGCAGCGCCCATCCCATCAGTCTGTTTTTGGACTGCAGCCAGCTTTGCGCTGAGTTCATCCTTGACTCTTAAAAGTACGTTGATCTGATTAGTAGCCATCTTCCTCTACCGCCTCAACCATTTCACGCCAGATATTTACTTGGCTCGGGTCCATTTTGGAAGCATCTTGTTGATGCTGATCTCTCGCAGATACGAGCAATCGGTAATCCATAATCTCTTTTACTACCGCGTAATCTTCGTTTGCAATATCGCTAGGTAAGCAGTTAAAAGCATCGCATAGAATTCCAATAGCTATGTTTGTAGGCTGACTTCCCTCTCCTAAGAGGTAGCTACCGATTGCTCGGAGTCTTTTTTTCGGTCATCAGCCGACTCCTGACTACCTGTCGCGTTTACCAGCCATAGCAATTCATCTGAAGATAGGCTTTCTAGAACTGATGGATCGTCGTGGGGCTTTGCCAAAGGCTCGCCCATTAAATCTGTCCAATTCCAATCTGTTATTCTACGACTTAACTCCTTGCACAACGCGCCTAGATTGTCTCCCAGATTACCTCCGGTAGCATCTAGCCCTTGCTGTAACGCAGATAAGTGCATCACCTCTTTGACTGTTAGAACGGGCATAATCTCAACCCATTCATCAATATGAACATAATGCGGAGTCCCCTCGTCAACGATTTCGCCATCTTCTATGACTTGCCCTATGTTAATAGCGCATTCATCACAAGCTATTCTTATTGCTGGAATTTTGGGCTTCATAAGAGCCTCTCCTTACTTATTTAGATTGGCTCCGCAATTAAGCGGAGCCTCATATTATGCTCTTGTCGGAGCAGCGCCGTCGGCAGCAGCCGATCCACCGTTGTGTCTCATGTCTACTGAATATGTGATGGGAGCAGCGACCGCAGATGTGATGGAATAACTGGTTACAATAGCGTATCCATTGTATCCGGTCGAACCGTCAGGTTCGTAGTCCCATTCTTCACCCTCTAGGCCAAGTTCGCCAAATATGGTTGCATCACCTTGGCTAGATGCTGGGTCCCAAAATCCAGAAGCCGATACCGTTGCTGTCGGCTTGCCTGCGAGGAAGTTTTGCCAGCTATCTGAGAACGCTGTTATTTCTGTTTCTGGAACAGTAAAAGTCAGCGTAACACTAGATAACTCATCCTCTAATGCTACTGAATCGAAACTGAAATCTGAATCTTTACCATGTGTTCTTGCCACGATTAGCCCTCCTTATTATTAAGATACCGCTCTGGTTACTGCGCCACTACAAGTGAATGTAGCTGAATAGGTAGCAGCCCCGCCAACAGGTAGGGATATGCTATACGAGGTACATACTGATCCGGTTAGCCCAGACGACGTTGATTTATACTCAGGGTCATTTGTGTCTGGACCCGATCCGGTCGGATCATATATGATGCTTTTTGGACCCGACATTGTAGCCATCGAGTCAAAAATGGTTGCGTCGCCTCCACCGGATAATGATGGGTCTAACGATCCACTTACCTCAAAAGTAGTGGCTGGTTTTCCGGCCAGAAATACCTGATAAGTATCTGCGAAGGCCGTGATTTCCGATTCTGGAACCGTTGCCGTCATGGTGACGGAGTTTAGCTCATCCTCTATTGCAACGCCGTTGAAACTAAAATTAGTATTCTTACCGTGAACCCTTGCCATTCATCACCTCCTATGTAACGTAATATCCGAATCCTACGGCTAATTTGAACGACCGTGATCCGGCTCCAGCGATAGTTACTACTACTCGCCATATGTTATCTGAGCCAGCCGGACCTGTAGCCGTTTTTACCTCATGGGTTGCTCCGGAACCTTGGTTTAACTGGGTAAAAGTTAGACGGTCACTAGGGCTGCTAAATCCAGATGTGTCGCTCTGGATTTTTACATCCAGAGTATTGTTTCCTGACCCGCCTATTTCAATTAACCTCAATATGCCGACTATTGTATTTGTAGCAGCAATAGTCCCGACAGTGTATTGGGTGCCATCGGCGCTACTGGAATCAGTTGCGTACCGCATTAGAGTAGATCGAAATGGAGCAGATTCACCAACCCAAGTAACATTACACGCTATTGCATCCCCTATGGCGCTCGTGCGAGGCGAATCGGATATGATAGTTGCTGCTTCATATCCCACGTTGCCGTCGGTAAGACCGCCGGGATATATCCCTAGTCTACGATTTGTAGCTGTCAGGTCTGTGAAAAGCTCCCCGTCATAATTTGGGCTAGCGGTACTCCAGAGGCCGTTCACCGTAGCCGTAAATCCAGCCTTGCCTTGAATAAAGACTCCGGCGGTATCTGCAAAAGCCGTTGCCTCTGCTGCGGGAGCGGATACTGTAAGATCAACGCCGTTTGAAACACCTGAAAAGTCAAACTCATCAAGCAATAATCCGGCACTTTTAGCTGATAGTCTTGCCACGTGTACGCCTCCTTCTTGTAGTTGCTACTTCTCGGGCTGCGCCACGCTGTTCTTCAGCCCATTCTGCATCTGTAGCTTCATCGTATATTTTGACCGCATTGACACGTATCATTGATTCAATATCTATAGGCTCATCACCGTCTAACGCAAATCTTTGGCCGGGAAGTAATCGTAACGATGATGGTACTGACCCTTCTCCTTGGGGAATTTTTAGCTTGCGTAAAGCGATGTACCAAATTTCCTCTGCCATATTACCTCCTAAGATTGATCTGCTATTATTCGGTATAGCCCGCCAACGTGCTGAAATGTAGCGCCGTTGGCATCTTCTACATAATACACATCAGATTCGCGTCGACATGAAAGCAATGAAAACCCAGTAATAGAAAGGGAGGCATCTTGCATTACACTGTCTATCTGAGTGTCAATATCGCTGGCTGCTTTAGGCCATGGCGATTGAGAGATAGCCTTTACCATGTAAAGCGCATTCCCACCTCGCCCACTCGCATATGCCCAATAGTCATCAACCTTG
>LULM01000142.1_pt1 | contig 45582 bp, 28 predicted proteins | sample 728151 | NCBI WGS metagenome assembly LULM01 (sample SAMN03860289, study PRJNA289734) | marine metagenome | biome: seawater column; feature: ocean; material: water; isolation source: Red Sea water column Station 149 - depth 200m | place: Saudi Arabia: Red Sea | collected 2011-10-15 | depth 200 m
TCGCCGATTTCGGCAAGCGCATCGGCGAACGCGGGGTCGTTCTTTCCCTCACCCGCATGAAAGCGCGTATTTTCGAGCACGGCGACGTCGCCGGCCGTCAGCGGCACGGGTCCGGCGCCGTGGTCGTAGGTGGCGCCGCTCCCCAGGAGCGCGGCGACGTCGGCGGCGACGTCGCGCGCGACCCGCGGCCTGACGTCGCCGATGCGCAGGGCGTCGTCGTCGGAGCCGGCGTCGCTGCGCAGGTGGGCCCGCAGCCGGAAGGGGGCGTCGCCGCGGGGGTCGTGGAGCCGTGACCCGTCGAGCGAGGCGCTTGCCGGACGGACGACGATCGCGGGGTCGCCGAGCGCGGCGCCCCGGAGCACGGCGTCGACGGCGCTCACCAGGGGGGCGTCGCTGCGATGGTTGACGGTGAGGGTGCGTCGGGTGTCGGCCTGCGCGGCGGCGCGCAGGTAGGTGTCGACATCGCCGCCGCGGAACCCGTAGATGGCCTGCTTCGGGTCGCCGACCAGCACCATCGTGGCGTGGCCGACGAAGGCGCGCTCCAAGATGCGCCACTGGACGGGGTCGGTGTCCTGGAACTCGTCGACGAGCACGACCCGCCAGCGGTCGCGCATGACCGTGCGGGCCGGTGAGTCGTCGGGCTCGAGCGCCTCGGCGAGACGTTGGAGCAGGTCGTCGTAGGAGAGGGTGCGGGCCGCCAGGCGGCGTCTCGCCGACTCGTCGCGGACGGCCGACGCGAACCGTCGACGCAGGTCGGGCGCGGACCCGGGCTCGGCGTCGGTGGGCAGCAGGTGCGCCGACGGGTCCTCGACCGCGCGCCGACCGAGCACGGCCGCCTCCTGGTGGTCGAACGGCGGGGTCTGACCTCGACCGACGGCTCGCAGGTAGAGGTCGGAGACCACCTGGTCGACGATGTCGGTGTCGTCCTCCACGAGGACCGACCCGGGCTCGACGTCGCCGGTGGTGCCGAGGCTGCGCAGCACCGCCTGGCAGAACCCGTGGGTCGTGGTGATGGTGGCCTCGTCGAACCGCGCGACCGCCGCACGCAGGCGCCGACGACGGGCGGTGCGCTCGGTGTCGTCGACGTCGAGGAGAAGCCGTTGCAGGGGGTCACGCTCGTCGCCGTGCCCGGCAGCGAGGACGGCGTCGGCCTGCACGAGCCGCTCGCGCACGCGGTCCTTGAGCTCGGCGCTGGCCGCCCGGCCGAAGGTGACGACGAGCAGCTGGTCGAGCGTGGCGACCCCCTCGGCCACGAGCCGGGTGACGAGGGCCGCGATCGCCCACGTCTTGCCGGTGCCGGCGCTGGCCTCGAGCAGGGTGGTGCCGGTGGGCAGCGGGTCGGCGATGTCGAACTCGACGACCGGTGCGTCGGCGCTCATGCGTCGACCTCCATCCGGTCGAGCAGCGGGAACCAGAGCGTGGCCGCGTGCTGCTCGAAGCCGCGCTCGACGAGGTCGGCGATCGGCGCGTCGGGGCCGCGACGGTGCGGCGAGGGTGATGACGCCTGGTGCCTTCCGGTAGCCGCTCGGCACGCGACCGACGAGGTGCGCGGGTCGACCCTGGCCTGCCGCGGCGAGGGCGAGGACGTCGACCCAGGCTTCGAGGAGCTGACGTCCTTGGACAGTCGACGCGGTGACGCGCAGTGCGTGGTGCGGGTGGACGCCGGCGACGGTGCCGATCACGCGGCGGCCGTCGCCGAGCTCGACGTCGACGTCGACGCTGCGGGCGGTGTCGGTGCGCAGGGGTGCGGCGAGGGCGAAGAGGGTGCCGACCTCCGGGCGCACCCGCGCGAGCTCGGCGTCGCCGAGCGGACCGGGCGGCAGGAGCCCGCGGCGGCGTTCGTCGGCCTCGGCGTCGTGACCGGGCACGCCGGCCAGCACGGCGGCGAGCACGCGGTCCTTGACCTTCCACCGCTCGAGGTGGTCGAGCCCGAGCGGGACGCTGTCGTCGATGGGCTCGTCCTCGTAGGGCAGACGCACGTCGAGCCGGCCGGTGACGAACGAGCGCACGGGGTGGCGGACCAGGTCGCGCAGGGTGTCGAGCGTGGTGATCGGGTCGGCGTCGCCGGGCAACGCGGCCGGGAGGAACGGCGGTTCCGGGACCTGCGGTCGGACGGTGGCACGGGCACCGGCGTAGGCGGCGGTGTCGAAGCTGAAGGCGGAGCCCGGGACCAGGGCGCCGGGGATGAACGAGCTTGTGTCGAACGCCTGCAGCGGGTGCTGCACGAGCACCTGGCTGCGGACGTCGGCGGTGGGGACGGTGCGCGCGAGCTGGTCGAGCAGCTCCCCGACCGGGGTGGCCGGCGGGAGCGAGCGCCCGGTGTGCTCGCTGGCGCCGGTGTAGGTGATGACGAGGTGCTCGGTGGCGGACAGGACGGCGTCGAGGAACAGCTGCCGGTCCTCCCCTGCCGCATCGCGCTCCCCGACCAGCGGGGTGCGTGCGAGCACGTCGTCGCCGAGCGGGGTGGGCGTGCGCGGGAAGGCGCCGGAGTCGAGCCCGAGGAGGCAGACGACGCGGTGCGGCACGGAGCGCATCGGCACCATCGTGCAGACGGTGAGGGACCCGGTGCGGAAGCTGGTGCGGGTCGGGCGCGGGGCGAACGCGTCGGTGAGGAACGCCGCGACCTCGACGACGGTGAGGGTGCCGCGGGCGACGGGGCCGGTGTCGGCGCGGGTGAGGTCGGCGAGGACGCGGAGGACCTGCTCGCGCTGCCACGCGTCGCGGGCGGGCACGTCGGTGAGCGTCTGGACGGCGGTGGTGAGCAGCTCGACCCAGTCGTCGACGGGCTGCGGGCGAGACGACTCGAGCACCGCGGCGAGTCGTTCGACGGCCTCGGTGAAACGGCCGACGAGGTCGACGCCGGTGCTGCCGAGGTCGTCGAGCGGCAGGACCCCGCCGAGCCGGTTGCCGGTGTGGGTGTCGTCCTGGGCGTCCGGGTCGTCGTGACCGTCGGTGACGACGCCGAGCGCGAGGCGCTCGAGGCCGGTACGCCAGGTGTTCTGGGCGAGTCCGCCGAGCTGCCAGGCTGCGCGGGCGTCGGCGTCGACGCCCCAGCGGATGGCGGTCTGCACGGTCCACTCGTCGACCTGCTCGAGGTCGTCGTCGGTGAGCGCGAAGCGTCGTCGGACGGGTGCGAGGCTGAGGAGGTCGCGCACCTCGGTGGCGGTGGTGCGACGTGCTGCCGCGATGGCGACGACCTTCTGCAGGACGTCGGCGACGGGGTTGGTGGCACATGACGAGCACGTCGCGCGGCTCGAGGGTGGGGTCGTCGGCGAGGAGGCCGACGACGACCTCGCGCAGCACGTCGACCTGTCGGGCGGGACCGTGGCAGGCGTGCACCTGCACGGACCGGTCGAGTGGGTCGAGGGTGCGGATGTCGTCGGCCGGGCCGTCGCGGTCGGCGGCGAGGTCGGCCTGGAGCTGACCGAGCAGGGTCGGGGGGCGCTCCGGAGCGGGCAGATGGACCGTGGTCGCCTCGCCGGGCAACGCGAGGAGGCTGCGTTCGAGCTCGGTGACGTCTCGTGCGCACGCGGCGAGGAGGGTGTTGCCGGTGTCGGGGGCGTCGACGGTGTCGCGACGGGCCGGCTGTCGCGGGGCGTCGGTGGTGGTGGCGGCCACGTCGTCCCATCGGCTGCGTGAGGGGTGGGGCAGCCAGAGGTGCACGTCGCGGGTGTGGGCGAGCGCGCCGACGACGTCGAGCTCGGCGTGCGGCATGCGGGTGTGCCCGAAGAAGGAGAGTCGTTGGGGCAGGTCGGGGTCGAGGGTGCGCTGACGGAGGGCCGCGGCGGTGTCGGCGAGGCGGAGGTCGGGCGAGGGGTGGCCGTCGAGGAGGGTGTGGACGCGCCGCCAGATCTCGGCCTGCCAGCGGACCTCGTGGACGAGGGGCGAGCCGACTCCGTCGACGTCGTCGCCGGCCGTCCAGGCCTGCACCATCCAGGGTCGTTGGACGGCGTAGCCGTGCAGGAGGGCGGCGATGCGCTTGGCGGTCGGGTAGCGCCGACTGCGCCGCAGGGCCTCCTCCCCCGGTTCGAGGCCGTGGCCGACGTGTCGGGCGACGATCGCGAGCCAGGGCTCGTCGAGGTGCTGCTCGATGACGTCGAGGACTGCCCAGGCGAGACGCCGCGGCGCCCAGGGGTCGTCGCGTTCCTTCTCGGTGAGCTCGGTGAGCAGGTGGAGGGGCCGCACGAAGGAGACGCCCGCGCAGATGCCGTCTTCGTGTCCGGGGGCCGTGCCGAGCCGGTGGCTGAGGGTCTGGGCGAGCCACCGCTCCACCCCGGCTGCCGCGACCACGACGAGGTCGCGCTCGAAGGGGTCCTCGGGCGGCTCGGCCAGCAGCCCCGCGAGCCCCTCCGCGAGCACGTCGGCCCGCTCCGCCCGATGGATCGTCAACGCCACACGACGAACCTAGCCGTAGGGGCGGACACGAGTCGCGACCCCGTCCACAGCACCCTGCGGCTCCAGCCGATCGGTCAGCGCGAGGGCAGCCGGCCCCGCAGTGCTTGCGGGGTAGACAAGGCGCGCACCGGACCGGCGCGAGGTAGCTGAGGCGCGCATTAGGTCGGCAGGAGGTAGGTAACGCGCGCATCAGGCCAGCGGGAGGTAGGTAAGGCGCGTCAAGGACGACTCTTTTCGAGTGCTGCCTACCTCTAACCTGGGTTGTGCTCGCCAGTTCAGCTCAGAGTCGTCGAGAGCGATCGCTCACGTATGCGCTTTCGGACGGACATCCGAGCGTTGTGGATCGAGACTTCACCCGGCGTCGGGATTTCGCTAACTTCTGACGCGTCAGATCGGGGGATCCAACATGAGAGAAGCCTTGACCGTCGGCGCGGTAGCGCTGCTCCTGCCGCTCCTGGCTTGCAGCAAAACATCGGAAGTCCGTGAGCCTGAAGTCGAACCCACTCCGAGTTCCTCGCAACTACCTGCTCCGCCAACTTTTCCTTCCCAGGCGCGAGAATCAACAGACGAAGGCGCCGTGGCCTTCGCTTCGTACTGGGTCGACGCATTCAACTACGCAGCCATCACTGGCGACGAGAAGACACTGCGTCAGCTGAGCCGTCAGTGCGACGCATGCACCCGCTTTGCGGATTCAATCGGAGACCTGAAGCCCAGCGAGCGTCCCGAAGGCCCGACCTGGAAAATCCGTTCGATGGTGGTTTCGCGTTACGATGTAGCCACCGACGTCAAGTTCGACCTCGTCTTGCTTGGAGGCGAGAGGTCAACCGTCGCCTTCGAGATGACCCCCAATGCACCGTTCACCATCACCGACCTTTACAGAGTCAAATCATGAACTTTCTCGCGTCGTCGATGATGATCAGCATCTTGGTGTGGCCCGCAGCCGCTGGTAGCGACGTCGATGTCTTGCCCGACGGCCTCAACCCGAATCTCAGTCTGACGGCACGCGACTGGTCTTCTGGCGGAGAGTCGCGCCGAAGTCATCAAACGCGTTCCTCGGAGAGTGCCTTCACCGGAGCAGCCGCACCCCGCGCGCAGACAAGGTGTTTCTTTGACTCCGGCGACGTTCAAGAACGACGCTTCGAGAGAACTTTCCGCTGCGGAGCCCGCGGCACCGTTGCTTCCGAGCCCGACGAGGTCGCGCCGCAGGAGGAGCCGGAGCTGACCGAGGGTGATGTGCGGCGGGCGGTCAGCGAGATCCCGATGCCGGCGCTGCGGGTCACCGTCCAGCCGGGCGGGCGGACTCTCGTGAACGTGCCGACGATCCTGCACACCGACCCGCGGCCGGTGCGCGAGAGCATCACCCTGCTCGGGCACGACATCGACGTCGAGGCGACGCCCACCGGCTACACCTGGCACCACGGGGACGGGACGAGCCGGACCACCACGCGACCCGGTCGGCCCTACCCGGCGAAGGACGTCACGCACACCTACCAGCGCACCGCCGAGCGGGTCAGCATCCGCGTCGACACCACCTACACCGTCCGGTACCGCGTCGACGGTGGAGCGTGGACACCCCTCGGCCAGCCACTCACCGCCGCCGGTACAGCGACTCCGCTCGAAGTCGCCGAGGCCGCTCCGGTGCTCGTCTCACCGCGACGCTGACCGAGAGACGGCGAGGTCCCGGGACCCGCCAGGGGTGTCCCGGGACCTCGCCGGTCCGGCTCAGCGCAGGGCCGAGACCGCAGCCACGACGTCGACCAGACCGTGACCCTTGTCGAACGACGAGCCGTCGACGTAGGCACTGCCGTCGGTGTACTTGTACGCCGTCGACGTCAACGCCGCCTCCACTTCGGCTGGCGTCGCCGTCGGGTCAGCCTGGAACAGCTGCGCGACGATACCCGCCACGTGCGGCGCGGCCATCGACGTGCCGCTGATCGTGTTGAACGTGCCCACGTCGAGCGGACCAGGCCCGTCCTTCGGGTCCAGACCCGTCGCGCAGATCACGAGGTACGGACGGCACGAGGACGTGATGTCCTCCCCCGGCGCCGACACGTCCGGCCACGTGGACCGGTCCGTTGCCGCACCGCGGCTGGAGAACGACGAGACCCGGCCGTCGCGGGTGCCGGTGTCGAGGTCGTAGTAGGACGCGACGGAGATGATGCCGCCCGTCGGGTCCTGACCGGGCGGGTTCGTCAGGCTCTCGCTGCCGTCACCACCGTCGTTGCCGGCCGCCCACACCGTCACGACACCCTCCGCAGCCAGCGCACGCTGAAGCTTCACGGTCGCCGACTCCGGGTCGAAAGCTCCACCACCCGACGGCCCGTAGGAGTTGTTCGTGACCTTGATCGGCGGGCACTCGGCCGCCGACACCCCGTCGCCGCACGGCTTCGCGTGGTTCTCCAGGACCCAGTTCAGCGACGCGTCCGCGCCGAGGATGAGGATCCCCGCGCCCGTCGACAGCGACACCAGGCTCGCGCCCGGCGCCGCGCCCTGCAGCTTCTCCCCGCTCGTCAACGTCGTGGGCCGACCGACCGCGATGCCCGCGACGTGCGTCCCGTGGCCGCCGAGCGACGTCGTGTCCGTGTCGAGCGCGTTGGGCACCCGCAGGACCTGGCAGCCGGTCTCGTCGAGCGGCGAGCACACCGACTTCAGGTTCGCGACCGTCGCGCCCTTCAGGTACGGGTGCGTCGGATCGACGCCGGAGTCGATCACGGCGACGCTGACGCCGCGACCCGTCAGGGCCGTGCCGTCCGCTCCCGTGAGCGTCGCGGCGGCCTCGGCACCACGCGTGGCGATGTTCGAGGTCTCCTGGTGGTACTCGATGGGCTGGTCGCCCTCGAGATAGGTGACGCCCTCGGCCGATCGGGCAGCCTCGATCTCGCTGCGCGTTCCGCTGGCGATCACCACGCCGATCTTGTCGAAGCTGCCGGCGCGCTCCAGACCGGAGTCGCGTACCGCTCGCTCGGCGTCGACCAAGGTGCGGCCGTGGACCAGCACGGTCGTGGCGGCGCCGCCCTTCAAGGTCGACAGCTGGTCGGCCAGGAACGGCTGCAGACGAGCCTGGTCGTCGGCGCCGGCCTGCGCCGGGACGGTGAGAGCAGCCAGCGCCAAGGCGGCCGCTCCGATGGATGTGGACATGATGCGTCGACGCATGTCTATCGTTCCCCCGAACGTGCGCTCCGTCGGAACCGGAGCGCGTGTAGCACTGCCAACGACGTGCACGCGGCGTGGTTACTGCTCTCCTAGGAACTGTTGTCGACTTGGCGGTCACACCACCGCGCCCACCGGCACACCGAAGGGCACGAACGGCGTCCACGCGGCCTGGACGACCGCTCGCTCCCGCGGCGTGACGACATCGCCGAACGCAGCCACGAGCAGGCAGCCTGCGCCGGGCAGGATCGTCGAGTTGGCCCGAGACTGGAGACATGTCCCCCGAGCCGAAGGTCTGCGCGTCGTGCGGACGTCGGATCGAGTGGCGCAAGAAGTGGGAGCGCGACTGGGACCAGGTGCGCTACTGCTCGCAGGCCTGCCGCAAGCGCGGTGTGACGCGCACCGACCAGGAGCTGGAGGCGGCCATCGTGGACCTCCTCGACGCGCGGGCCGGCGGCGCCACGATCTGCCCGTCGGAGGCGGCCCGGCGTGTCGACCCCGACGGCTGGCGCGAGCTGATGGAACCCGCGAGACGGGCAGCGCGACGGCTCGTCGCCGACGGAACCGTGGAGATCACCCAGGGCGGGCATGTCGTCGATCCGTCGACGGCCAAGGGGCCCATCCGCGTGCGGAGGGCGCTCTGAGCGATCCGCCAGGACGACGCCGTGGACCGGTCGTCTAACGTTGTGAGACGTGGCCAAGCTCCTCCCCCAGTTCGCCCGGTGGACCCCCGCAGCACTCGACATCCTCCGCGAGACAGCGAGCCGCTACGGCGCCGTGATCACCGTCAGCGACCTGGCCGACCAGGTCCTCGTGCGCACCCGTGTGGAGAGTCCGACGTCGCGCCGCACGTGGCTCGGCGACTTCATGGAGATCACCGCCCTGGCTGCCGCACGCGCAGGTGACCCGCCGCTCACGTCGCTCGCGGTCCAGCGTGACGGCACGGTCGGCGACGTCTACGCACGGGCCGTGCTGGCGACGACCGGTGACGTCGTGCGCGACGTCGAGACGCGAGCGGCCGAGGACCGGCTGCTCTGCTATCGCGCTCTCGCCACCGACCTACCCGCCGACGGTGGCGTGCCGCGGCCCGCCAAGGTGCGCCGCGCGAGCTCGAGCACGACGTCGCCCCGCCCCGGCAGGGCACGCGCTGCCGTCGAGACGAAGCCGGTGAAGGTCTGTCCGACGTGCTTCACGGCGCTCCCCGCCACCGGCCTCTGCGACTACTGCGACTGACTCACGCCCTGCGCTGCAGGGTCAGGTGCACGACGCCCGACGGCGACGACACGACCTCGATGTCGTAGTCGTCCTCGAGCCCTGCGAGCCCGTCCCACAGGCGCGCTCCACGACCGAGCACGATCGGAACCTGCACGACGTGCGCGACGTCGACGAGCCGCTCGGCCAAGAACTGGCGCGCCACGTCGGCACCTCCGCCGATGCGCACGTCGAGGCCGCCGGCCATCTCCTGAGCCTTCTCCAGAGCCTCGACTGGAGCGGCGTCGAGGAAGTGAAACGTCGTGTCGTCGAGGACGAGGGGCTCGCGGGGGCGGTGGGTGAGTACGAGCACCGGCATGCCGAACGGCGGCGTCTCACCCCACCATCCGCGCCAGTCGGGGTCGTCCTGCCAGCCGGGCGGCCCGAACTTGCCCGCCCCCATGATCTCGACGCCGATCCCGTCGGCGAAGCGCTGCGCGAACGCCTGGTCGACCCCGTCCGACCCGCCGGCGCGGCCCATCATCGCGGCGCCGAAGGCGGTGTCGAACATCCAGGTGTGCAGACGTTGCCCGGCGTGACCCATCGGCGTCTCGAGCGCCTGCGGCTCCCCCGCTGCGAATCCGTCGAGGGAGATCGAGATGTTGTGCATGCGGACGCGACTCATGCGTCCGTTCTACTCCGTCCCACCGACGGCGTCACCGCTTCTCGCAGGCGATGCCGTCCTTGTCGCGGTCGGACTTCTTGTTGGCGTTGTAGACGGCCTTGTTCTTCGTGAAGTTCGTGACCGGCTTCGTCTTGCCGCGCACCTTGTCGCGCGCGCCCGGCAGGCCGACGCCGTGCTTGTAGACCTTGTTCAGCTCGGTGCAGTTCTTGTAGGTCGTGGCGGCCTCGGCCGGGGCCGCGACGGCACCCAGCGTCCCGATCGAGAGGGCCGTGGCGAGGACCAGGGCGCTTGCGCGTCGCTTCATCGTGTTCTCCTTCGTCGATCCTCGACGCTAGGTCGGATCGCGTCACGCGTCGGACGATCCTGGGAAGATGACTCAGACGAACTAGGCGACGTCAGACGTCCGTCCCACCGCGCACAGCGATGATGACGTCGCACCACGGGAGGCGAGATGGATGAGGTACAGCGGGACCGTGCCGCCGGCGTGCTGCTGGGGCAGGCTTGCGGCGACGCGTTGGGGGTGCCGCACGAGAGCGCGCTCAGGAGGGAGTTCGTCTACGGCACAAACCTCACATCCCGAAGCTGGCACGTTGAAACCATCGAAAGCTGATCTAGGACGACAGGCCCGAATCTGAAGCGACATTCTCGGATCCGACACCCCGTCCGACGAGGACCTTTAGTCTCAGGGCAGCCAAGATCGGGAGAAACTTCATGACCCTGTCCATCACCGTCCAGGCGAACGAGTGGGCCAGCTACGCGCTCGTCTACAACCGGATCCCGTTCGTGCACACCGTCCGGGTGGACGACATCGGGCACGACGCGCCGGCGGTCCTGCACGTCCGGCTCGAGGACCGCGGCGTGGCTCTGACGCACCCGTTCGCCACCGAGCTCGAGCCGGACGCGGACGGCAGCGCAACGGTCGATCCCGTGCAGCTGCAGGTCGACGTGGCAGCGATGAGCCAGGTCGCCGAGGACGTCACGGCTCAGCTGGTGGTGGAGGTCCACCAGCAGGACATCGTGACCAGCCACCGGCAGGACGTGCTGCTCGGGTCGGCGCGGACCTGGAGGACCATCTTCTCCCGGGCCGCGGACGGCCGTGCCGTCCTGAACCCTCTCGCGACGGAGACCCTGGCCGCCTTCGTGCAACCGAACGACCCCAGCGTCGGAGCCTTCCTCGACGCCGTCCGAACACGACTCGAGAGGACCACCGGCTCGGGCTCCACGCAGGGATACCAGGCCGGGCCCGAACGCGTCGACGCGATCGTGCGCGCGATCTGGGACGAGGCCCGCGAGCGGGGCATCACCTACAGCAATCCTCCAGCCAGCTGGTCCGCAGGCCAGAAGGTCCGCACTCCCGAGGAGGTCCTGGACGGCAGGGTCGGCACCTGCCTCGACACCTCGGTCGTGCTGGCCGCCGCCATCGAGCACGCAGGCCTCCACCCCGTGCTGTTCATCGTCGAGGGCCACGCCTTCCTCGGCTACTGGCGCACGGAGGAGCTGGGCTTCGCGTCCGTCGAGGCGCTCGAGAGCGCGGTGAATGCCGTCGACAGCGGTCGCCTGCGCGTCCTCGAGACCACCAGCGTAACCGGCGGCTCTGACTCCGCCGACGTCGACGACGACGTCCACCAGGTCACGCGCGGCCGCTACCTCTCGGGCGACCTCTCCCGCTTCGAGGGGGTCGTGGACGTGCGGGTCGTGCGCGCCCAGAGCCAGGTGCTCCCCCTCCCCGCCCACCGGGTCGAGAGCTCTGGCGCCGCCACGCTGGTCGAGTACGTCCCGACCGAGCACTCGGGGCACCACGTGGTGTCGACGACACCGCAGGTGGACGAGCGCACGGGTGCGGTCGTCGCATCCGTCCCACCTCGGGTCCAGTCGTGGAAGAACGCGCTGCTCGACCTCAGCCTGCGGAACAAGCTGATCAACTTCACCGAGCGGTCGGCGATCCAGCTCGCCGTCGCACCGGGCAGCATCGGCCACGTCGAGGACCTGCTGAGCGCAGGTCAGGCGGTGACCCTGCTCCCCGGCGACGCGGTCCCCGCGACGAGCGAGGCGCAGGGTGTGCGCTTCGGCGCCGACCTTCCCGCGTCGCAGCTCAAGGAGTACCTCGACACGAAGCGTCTCTTCACCGACGTCCGCACGGGCCAGACCCTCGACACCTACCTCCGCAGGATGCGGAACCTGGCCTACAAGGCGCGGACCATCGAGGAGGAGACCGGCGCGAACAACCTGTACCTTGCGCTCGGGTCGCTGCACTGGCAGCTCGACGACCGCCCGCTCAAGTCGCCGCTCATCCTGCTGCCGGTGCTCCTCGTGCCCGGGTCCCGCCGCGGTCTGTACCGTCTCCAGCTCGACGAGTCCGGTGCCAGCACGCCCAACTACTGCCTCATCGAGAAGCTCCGCCAGGTGGACGGCATCAGGATCCCGGGACTGGAGAACCCCACGGAGGACGAGCACGGCATCGACCTCGCCGCGACCTTCGAGGCCGTCCGGGAGGTGATCATCGAGAAGGACCTGCCCTACCGCGTGGAGGAGTCGGCGGACGTCGCCGTCCTGCAGTTCGCCAAGTTCCGCCTGTGGAAGGACCTGGACGACGACTGGGAAGGGTTGATGGACGCTCCGCTCGTCCGCCACCTCGTCGAGAACCCGACGGGTGAGTTCGAGGACCCGCACGGCGAGGCGTCGATGGCCGACCTCGACGAGCTCGACGCCAGCTGCCCCATCCCCGCCGACGCCTCACAGCTCGAGGCGGTCGCCGCCGCGGTCGCGGGCCACACCTTCGTGCTCGAGGGACCGCCCGGGACCGGCAAGTCCCAGACGATCACCAACCTGCTGGCCCGCGCCATCGCCTCCGGCAAGCGGGTCCTGTTCGTGGCCGAGAAGCGGGCTGCTCTCGACGTCGTGTCCTCGCGCCTCGAGTCCGTGGGCATGGGTCCGTTCTCGCTCGACCTGCACGACAAGTCGAGCAAGCCTGCCGTCGTCCGCGACCAGATCAAGCAGGCACTCGACCTGCACCTCGAGCTCGACCGGCAGGGCCTCACGGCCGAGCAGGAGTCGGTGAGCAGCTCCAGGCGGGCACTCCAGCGGTACGCGACGCGGCTGCACGAGAAGAACACGGCCGGCCTCTCCTACTACTCGGCACGCACGCAGCTCCTGGCCTACCCCGATGACCTGCCGGCGCTGCCGATCACCTCCGAGGAGCTCACGAGCCTCGAGGCCGAGTCGTTGGCGCGACTCCGCGGCTCGCTCCGTTACCTCGAGGACACCGCAGACCTCGCTCGTCCGCAGCAGCACCATCCCTGGGGCTTCGTGCGCCGTGCCGTCGACGATCGCCGCGGCGTCCTGGCCGCTGCCGCCGACCTCGACCGTGCCGTGGCCGAGCTGCCCCCTGCCGGACCGCTGCGGGATGCTGTCGACCAGGCGCGGACCCTCGAGGACCTGGCGGGACTCGTCAGCCTCGTGCACGGACCCGCGGTCACGGCGGCCGAGCTCGACGAGGTCCGTACGCGTTCCTGGGTCGAGCGTCGCGACGCCTACGTCAGCACGCTCAGCGCGCTGGCGGGCACCAACCCGCCGGCGCTGGAACGAGTCGCACCCGCGGCACTGGACCTGCCGGTCGAGGACGTTCGAGATGCCGTGGTCGCAGCCGCCGCGACCGGCTTCTTCGGTCGCAGGAAGCGGGTGCTCGCTGCCCTCGCCCCGCTCGACCAGCACCTGAAGGCCCCCGTGAAGCCCAAGGAGGCCCCTGCCCCCGGCACCCGCCCCGTCGTTGGGTGGAACCCCTACCAGGACGCGTCGCTCGACGCGGTGGAGCACCAGCTGCAGTGGTTGCAGGTGCAGGCGGCCTTCATCGCTCCTGGCCCCGACGGAGTGGTCACCCCGTTCGGGCAGACGCTGCGTGCGCTCCTCGACGCGGACCTCGTGCTGAGCGACAAGGAGAGCAGCGCCCTGCGCGCTCTCGAGACCGCGGCGCGCGACCTGGTGTCGGCGTCCGGCTCGAGCGACCGCGACGTGCACGACTGGCTGGACGACGCTGCGTTCGTCCCGGTCTGGACCACGGGCGTCGCGACGCGCTCGAACCCGGCCCAGGCCGAGAGGTCGCTGGACCGGTGGCTCGCCTTCGTCTCGGCGGCCGCCGTGCTGCGCGAGCTGCACCTCGACCAGGCCTTCGAGTCCCTGGAGAAGGGTCTGGCGCTGGCCTCGACCCAGGAGCGCATGCTGGCCTCCGGTCTCGACGGCTTCGACGCCGAGGCGCACGGCACGTCGGTGCATCGCTTCGCGTCCTCGATGGTGGACCTGCGCACCCACCTCCAGCGGTCCGTCGCGGCAGACGTCCTCGCGGCTCGACCGTTCCGGTCCGGTTCGGAGAAGGGCCAGGTCGGTGAGCTCCGTCGCCAGCTGGAGCGACGCCGGGGAGGCATGAAGGTGCGCGAGCTGCTCGCCACGTACGGGGACCTGGTCACCCAGGTGATGCCGTGCGTGCTGGTCAGCCCGGACTCCATCGCGCGCTTCTTCCCCGTCGGGTCGATCACGTTCGACCTCGTGGTGTTCGACGAGGCGTCGCAGATCCGCGTGGCGGACGCGGTGGGCGCCATGGGACGCGCCACCTCTGCCGTCGTGGTCGGCGACAGCAAGCAGATGCCACCCACCTCCTTCGCGGAACCCGGCACGGATGACACCGCCACGGTCGACGACCTCCTGGTGCAGCCCGACGAGGAGAGCATCCTCACCGAGGTCGCCCAGGCGGGAGTCGGTCGCCGCGCCCTCACCTGGCACTACCGGAGCAAGGACGAGTCCCTCATCGCCTTCAGCAACGAGCACTACTACGAGAGCCGGCTCTCCTCGTTCCCCGCGCCCGACCCGGGCCTGGACGCCGAAGGCCGCCCCGTGGCGGGCGTGAGCCTCGTGAAGCTCGACGGCACCTTCGTGCGCACGCCCGGTCGGGACAAAGGCACGAACCGGGTCGAGGCCGAGGCCATCGTCACGGAGATCCGTCGTCGCTTCGCGGCCTCGCCGGGCCGGGTCCCGTCGGTCGGCGTCGTGACCTTCAACATGCCGCAACGCACGCTCGTGGAGTCGATGCTCCGCGACCTCGACGACGCCCGCATCCTCGAGGCGATGGACGGCACCAACGGCGAAGGCCTCTTCGTGAAGAACCTGGAGAATGTCCAGGGCGACGAGCGGGACGTGATCCTGTTCTCCACGGCCTTCAGCCGCAACGACAAGGGCGTGCTGCCCCTGAACTTCGGTCCTCTGACGAACCGGGGCGGCGAGCGTCGGCTGAACGTCGCCATCACGCGCGCCCGCACCCAGGTGGTCATCTTCACGTCGTTCGACCCGAGCGAGCTGCGTGTCGACGCGACGGGCTCGATCGGCATCAAGAGACGTCCCACCGCGCCGTGGTCGATCGCCACCGCGACGAGATCGCTGAGGCGTGCCGGGAGGCGGGTCTGGTCGTGACGACGGACCTCGGTCTCTCCGACTTCAAGATCGACCTCGCGCTGGCGCACCCGTCGGCGCCCGACTCACCCCTGGTGGCGGTGCTCCTCGACGGGGAGGGGTGGGCTGCGCGCCGCACCGTCGGTGACCGCGACGGCCTGCCCGTGTCGGTCCTCGAGAACCTCATGGGCTGGCGGTCGGTGCAGCGGGTCTGGATGCCCGAGTGGCTGGAGGACCGGGGGTCGGTGGTGCGCAGGCTCGTCAACGAGGTCGACACGGCGCGCACCGCCCCGCGGCGCGTCCCCGATGTCTCGCAGCCGGCGCCCTCGACGTCTGCCGACGTCGAGCAGGACCATCCGCAGCAGGGCGTCCCGCAGCGGTCTGAGCCTGCAGTATCGGCAGCCGCGAGCGTCGTGACAGATCCGAGTCCGGCGTCGCACACGTTCGCCTCGGCGACTCCGTCGAGCTTCCTGGGCGACCAGCAGCTTCCCGGCGCCGAACCCTTCCGTCCATGGGCGCCGCGCAAGGCCGGCCCCAGGTCCACGCTCGACGCACTCCCTGGCCACCAGGCCGCACAGAAGGTCGCACAGGTGCTCCGCGGGATCGCCGAGCAAGAAGGGCCGGTGTCGTCCGAGCGAGCGGCTCGCCTGGCCGCGGGCGCCTTCGACCTGACACGGCTCAACGCGGCGAGGATCGAGGCCATCGTGCGCTGCATCCCGCGGGAGATGCGCGACGACGAGGGCTTCGTGTGGCCGATGGGCGTCGACCGCGCGTCGTGGACCACCTTCCGGACGGCGACGCTCGACGACCCGCGACCCATCGCCGACATCCACCCCACCGAGATCGTCAACGCCATCGTCGCCCTGTGCCGTGACGCCCACGGCATGACCGAGGACGAGCTGCTCAAGGAGACGCTGCTGCTCTTCGGATGGCGGCGGCGCACCGACGCCCTCACGACGCCCGTGCTCGCAGCGCTCCGCCGTGCGCAGGAGGCAGGACGCGTCGTCGTCGGTGCGGACGAGATCGTCCGCGCGGTCGTCTGAGGGCTCGGCCACCGCGCACCGGCGTCGTCGCGTCGGTGACGGCACGAAGCCTGCTGGGTCGGTGCGGCGCACCGACCCAGCAGGCGCCGTCGAGCACGCCCGGCACCCTCGGAGTCTCGAGTCAGAGAAGGCCAGGCTCGTCGGCGGAACCCTGCGCGAGCTCTGCGAACTTGGCTGCCATCGTGGGGTTCTTCCTCGTCGACCGCTTCATCAAGATGTCCTGCGCCTGTCGTTCGCGAGGCGCAGGTTGTTCTCCGACCCGTCAGTGCTTCCTTCGTCTTCTCCAGAAACTTGATCGTCGGCGGCACCTCACTGGAACGGCCCATGCCGCCTGAGTGATGGCGCCAGAACTTCACTCCGACGCAGACCGGACCACCTCGACGATTTGTGATGCAACCTCTGCCGGGTTCTCGTGCTCCCAGAACCGAAGGACACAGCAGCTCTCGCTGCGAAGAATCTGATCGGTCTCACGATCACGCTCGCGGTTGCGCCTGGCTTTCTCCGCCCAGAACGATCGATTCGACTTGGCGATCGTGTGATGCTCGGGACATCCGTGCCAGAAGCAACCATCGATGAACACCGCGATGCGGCGGCGGGTGAAGACGAGGTCCGCTCGGCGGTTCAACCTCGGAAGAGGCCTGAAGTCAACGCGGTAACGAAGGCCCGCCGCGTGCACGCGGCGTCGCACAGCGATCTCAGGCTTCGTGTCTCGACCGCGATTGCCTTGCATCGATTGGCGTACAGCCGGGGAAGAGGCCCACGAGTCCGTCAACTCACGCCCCCCGATCTTGCGCTCGTCGCGATCGACGCAGCGCCGTCAGCACTGGAAGGATTCGAGGTGGTCGACGAGCGCCGTCTCGAAATCATCGCGGACTCGGAGCGAGCTTGCATGCAGACGGCTGTAGAACCCTTTGGTGGCTCCAAAGGACAAGGGCGTCCCGCCGTGTCGGTCGATGAGCCCTGACAGTGTCGACGGCGGCTTTGCGTGAATGGGCCGATCGCTCAGACTCCAGCTTTCCCGGACGCCGCCGATCGACGCGGCTGCAGACGGCCACCGATCGCCCGGACGGAGGGCTCGTCTGTCGACGTCCAGCGGATCGCCGGGCGAGGTCAGGCCTCGCCCGATCCATGCCGCAACAGGTACCGAGACGGCGTTGCCGACCATCTTCCATCGCACACCGTCCTTCGAACCTTCCGTCCAACCTGCCCGGAAGCCCTGCAGCCTCTCCCCCGCGCGGACGCTGGGGCGAATGATCGCACGGCCGGGTTCGCCGTCGATACGCCAGATCGCCGGGGGTGAGGCGATGCCGACCTTCGATCCCCCCTTGAGGGTCGGGGTGACTCCGTCACCCCAGCCGACACCACGGTTGCCCTCCGTCCAGGAGAAGCCATAAGCGGAGTGGTTGGCTCGAGCAGTGGTGGGACCGGCATCCTCAGCGAAAAGCACAGCTCGCGGATCTTCGCTTCGCGAAGCGACGAGGAACACCCGGCGTCGTCGCTGCCGAAGTCCGAAGTGTTGCGAGTCGACGGTCCGGTAGGCCCAGTTCCAGCCGCGCTCCTCAAACCAGTCAGCGATGTACGTCATCGCAGAACCGCCGCGAAGGCTCAACATGTTCGGGACGTTCTCGAGCACCACCCACGTCGACGCCGCATTCTCGATGAGTCGGAACGCTTCCCTCACCAGCCCGGACTCAGAACCTTCGATTCCGGCTGTGCGTCCAACCTGGCTCAGATCAGTGCAAGGAAACCCTGCCGTGACGACGTCGACCTTCGGGATAGAACGAAGTTCACGGATGTCGCCCACGACATCGGCGTCGAATCGCGCCCTCAGGATCTCAGACGCGGGCGTCCAGTACTCGCAGAGCAAGTCTGGAACGATCCCGGCACGCTGCAGACCGAGTTCGAAACCGCCGATACCGGCGAAGAGGCCCACCGAACGCATGCCTACATCCTCGAGCATGCGTCCCCCCGGTCCGAACGCGGGTCGTCAGTAGTCGACGAGCGCACCGTGGTCATGAAGCGTCTCCAGCTGTTGCACGACGCTCTCGGCTACGTTCACGTCGTGACTGAGGAGCCCGCACTCGAGGTTGAGCTTGGCAGCGGCGTTCGAGAAGTTGGCGCTAGTAACGAGCGCTGCGGTTCGGTCGACCACCACGAGCTTCGCATGTTGACGTGGCATCCACTCCCCCTCGGCCGCGGGCGCGTAGGCCCAGACTCTCGCGCCGCGGAGCGCTTTGGGAACCGCCCCACCGTTCGTCTCCTGCATCCCTCGGTCGACGATGACGGTGACGGCGACCCCGCGATCGATGGCGTGTGCTAAAGCCTGGACATAGTCCGATCCTGCGCCGGCCGAGTAGGTCGCAGCGTACACGGTCGCCGTCGCCCTGTTGATCAGATCGGCGACGGCGAGCGTCGTTCGGCCCCCCAATCCCGGCACGGTCGGGGCGGTCCATACCGGTTCGGGGCCCGGTCTGCGGGGAACGGCGGCGATCCCGTCAAGGACAGCTGCTGCTAGTTCGGCGCCCCCGGCCTCCTTGATCAGTGCCACGAGCAGCAACTTGACCTCGCGTCGGTTCACCGCGAAGGCACGCTGAGCCGCGAGGTGCGGGAGGCCCTGCTGACGCAGGGTGGCCGCGATGGCTTGAGCCTCGGCGGGCGCCAGCATCTCGCCCAACCGGGCGACAGGCGACACGGCTCAGGCTCCAAGGATCGGCTGCAACAGCGAGGGTGTGGCGATGTCTGGATCGACCAGGAGGTCGAGTAGCATGCGTCGGTCGAGGAAGCGGTTGATCCGCTCGCAGCTGGTCTCGCTGACGAACAGACAGAAGTGGCATGCCGCGCCGTGGAGGAAATCCTCCTTGCCTCGGGGGCGTCGGTGGGAACAGACCGGGTCACTGGAGCACCGCCCTCCCCGCCGGACGGCATCGTGGACGAGGGGGCCGAGCCGCTCGGGCCTCGACAAGTCGACCAACCCGCCCAGTGTCCCTTCGCTGTCGGACGCGGTTGTGCTGATGAGCAGTCCCGCAGCAGCTGGCCGCTCGCCGTCCTCGCGCCATGCATAGATGCGCTCGGTGAGACTGGCCGATCCGTAGCCACTCGACATGGCCGCCTCGCGGATAAGCAGGTGGGACAGGGTGTGGAGGGCCCAGTACCGCGGCGCGGGGAATCGGCTGTCGGGATCGATGCTGTCTGCCGTCTTGCTGGTCCGTCGCTTGAAGTTGAGCTCGTGGGCGCGTCGGTAGGTTTCCCAGATGTCGAGGTCGAGAATTCGCTCTTCCCAGGCGACGACTGCTGCTTCGTCGAATTGCATGAAGAAGCCCTCTCCACGGTCCTCGGTTGCTGGGACCCATGTAGGTCGGCCGTCGCGGCCCAGGGGTGCGACGCGGCTCCTGCTGTCCTCGATGCGGTCGAGGGCGTCGATCCGAGTGAATCCGAGGAAGGCATTGACCTTCTTGAGCTTCTCGACCGCAACGACCTCCCGGACGACGGGCTTCAGGGAGGCGGGGACATTCCGGCGGACGGCGCGGAAGTCCGCAGCACCCGAGTGCTTCGTGTACTTCTCCTCATCGGTGAGTACCAGCCATTCCGGAATCAAGATGTCGGTCGGGTCAGTGCTCGCCGCGGCCGTCGGAGGCGGGGCACCAGCGCCCTTGAGCGCCTGAATCGCTTCCCACAGGACGTCGTCGGTGGCGTTCCCGAACAGGTCGCTCTGCGTGACGCTGCCAGCCCATCCGCGGAATCCAGCGAGCGCGTCCTTCCCGGTTGCCGCGGCGAGTACCTCTGGCGGCAGCGATTGGAGAATTGGGAGCAGATCGGCCACGGTGGCCACCTCCTCGCGAGGAAGCGCGAGAAGACCGACCGTGGAGGCGAACCACTGGTTGGCCGCACCAAGCATCATCAGCTTGCCCGGCTGGTCGCACTGGTAGAACGCGTCGAGATGTGGATGCCGGCCGCGACACCGAGGCAACTTGTCTGCTGCCTTGGGCCCAGTGGCCTCCAGCATCCCGCGCCGAGCATCGCAAGACAGACAGATGATCTGAACATCCGGGCCGAGGTTGCTCTTCCACTCCCGCATCCGGAGTTGCGGGACCTTGGCGTTCGGGCAGGAGCCACCACGGTGGACCCAGGCGGCGTACGGGAACTCGTCGAGGTGCCCGTTGATGCAAGCGATCAGGTAGCGCGCAGGCACTGCGGCCTGCTCACGTCCCTTCCTTGTCTTCGATTTGCTTGTGCCGGGGCTCCAGCCCTTGCAGTCCTTGTGGACGAACGTCGCCTGGTCGGGTCGGTACTTAAGAACGTTCTTGAACTCGAAGATCGGGTGGCTCACCGGCGCGAGCAGGTTGCACCCGGTGCAGCGAAGCCACTGCGGGAAGATGCGCGCCGGGATCCCGAGGTCGATCGCCTCGTCACCGAACCCGCCTGGCGCTTCGGGCGCCCAGGGCGCCTTGCGCAGCTGGGTGACCTGGTCGCCGAGGTATGCCTGGACCAGATCGAGGCACGGACAGGTGGGGCAGATCGACAGTGGCTCCGACGCCCGAGGTGTAGAGCAGGGCAGACGGTCGGACGGAGCCGACCTTGCTTCGGTTCTTGGTGACCTTGGCCTCGACGTCGGCGATGGGATCAAGTTCGGCGAGACCGATCGTCACGGGCGCAAGACCCTGATCGGAGGCGTCGGCGTCAAGAGATGTCTCGCTCATGCGTCATCTCCCTTCGGGAAGTCCCAGTCTGGAGCTGTGGCCGGCTCTTTGAACGCGAGATTGGCTGGGGCGGGGCTGACCAAGAGGTTGAACTCCGGCTGCACCTCGCGCATGGAGTTGGCTACGACGAACACGCGATCGGCCGGTGTCGGCACGGTCGTCTCAGGGCTGATCAGAAGCGGCCACTCGACATGGCCCTTCCGCGGACGCTCGTAGACGAGCGCACCGCCGTACTCCTTGGCCTTGTCGTACCACCGGTCAACGCGTTGGAGCAGCTTCTGGCGCATCCGCTCGAGCGTCTGTGAATCAGGTGCCGCGGGCGCTGCGCGTGCGATCAACCTATCGATGAGCTTCTGGGCTGCGGGAAGCTTGCTGAGGACCTCACCGGCACCATCCGCCGGCGACAGTGACGCGGGCTGTCCTTCGTCCGCAACCCGTATCGCGCTGACCAGCATGCCCATCAATCCGCGCTCCATGGCGGTGTCCGAGAACGGCGTGACGCTCAAGGCTTCGACCTGGGCGTAGAACGTGTCGTGGTAGTGCCGGAACGACTCGAAGTGGGACATGTCGCGAGGGCGCGACCAGTTCGCCAACGACACCACGAGGCCAGGCTTGCGGGCATCGCGGCCGACGCGAGAGGACGCCTGGATGTATTCGGCGGTGTTCTTCGGTTGCCCCACGACCAGCATCAGGCCAAGCCGTGGAACGTCGACCCCGACCTGGAGCATCGATGTCGCGAGTACGACGTCGTAGGGGCGCGGCGGGGACTTCGGTGGTGCCTGCTTGGCCTCGATCGCTGCTTGGTATGCCTTGCCGTAGGCGGCCTTTCCGCGAGTGGTCCAGCGGTCGCCGAAGGGCACCGCGAGGTGGTCGAGCGTCTTGGCGATCTCCTCTGCCGAGATCCGTGCGGTGAGCTCACCGATCGACAGCCGGGTCCAGTCGGTCGTACGGCGAGGGAACGGTTCGGTGTTGCCGGCGACGCGGGTGGTGACGTCGTCATCGAGGTAGCGCCGCATACCTGCCAGCTCACGGGTCGCGGAGAAGTAGCCGACCGTCGTCATGTACGGGTCCGCCGCATCGCCGTGTTGATCGAGAAGCTTCTGGCCGGCGAGGAGAAGCACCTCGGACATACGGATCTCGGCCAGCGTCAGCCGGATGCCGTGGGCACACACGCCGAGGTACTTGCGCCCAGGATCCTCGTCCGACACCGCCTTCTCCTTGGAGAAGAATGTGTCGCGAACGTCGAGCACCTGTGGCGGGAACACCGCGACTCCCCGACCGTAGAGCGCGGTGACCTGGTTGAGGGCGTTGCGCACTGTCGCCGTGGATGCAACCACGAGGGGGCGAACGGTCGTGCCGTCCCGCTCGTAGGAGGAGAGGACGTCGACGGCGTTCTCGAAGACGCCGACGGCCGTGCCGAGCGCACCCGTGATGAGGTGCAGCTCGTCTTGGATGATCAGATCCGGCGGCCGCAGGCGGCCCACCTTCGCGACCTGGACAGGCGGGTAGGCCCTGCCGCCCTCGTCCTTGTGGTTGTGGGACTTGCCCGTGCAGCTTCCGCGTGAGTCCGGGTGCCGGTACCCGTGGCGAGGGCAGTATTCAGAGACGTAGCCGAAGAGGCTGGCTGCTTCACCCTCGCGGGCGAGCCGGGCGAACTTGTCCACGGTCGCGAGGAGGAACGAGGGCGGGTTTCGGTAGAGCTCGTCGTCGACTGTCGTGATCGGCAGAGGCCCGGCGTCACCGTCGAGCGAGAACGGGCAGTGACCCTTGCGGTCACCACAGCGAACCTCGATCCGCTCGGTGGCTCCGACGGTGCGCAGGTCGCGCTTCGGGTCGATCTTGGATCCGCACCATGGACAGCGCTGAAGTTGGAGCACCGTCAGCCCATGCGTCTTGCCGGTGTCCTGCCGAGCGGTCTCGACCTGCTGCTTCGCGTCGGTGTAGCGCTTGGGACTGACCGCTGAGCCCACCCACAAGCCGATGCTGAACGGGCGTTCCCCCCATGTGGCCGGATCGGCCTGACGCATCAGCTCCGCTGCGCAGACGAGCGCCGCCGCACGTTGGAACTGTTGGGAGGTGAGAAGCCGGAGCGTGTAGCGCATGAGGACCGCGACGCCGTCGCCACCATCCAGTGGTCCGTCGTCGGTCTCGACGACGCCCTGAAGGCGGCGGATCGCGAAGGCGAAGGCCGCAAGGCCGAGGTACGCCTCGGTCTTGCCGCCACCGGTTGGGAAGAACAACAGCTCCACGTTGGCGGCGGGACCGCTGCGGAAGCCATCGGTCGGATCGGTGAGCGCCGGCAATTGGAGCAGGATGAACGCGAGCTGGAACGGACGCCACGACGCTGCGGCGTCGCCAGCCTTCTCCACTTCGGCGACGGCGTCCTCGATCGTCAACGTCGCCCGCTCCGAGCGCTTGGCGGCGACCTGGTAACGCATCCGCTGGTCACGCATCGTGCGATTCATGAAGCGGAACGCCTCGAGCGCTTGAGAGTTCGTCTTGAGAAGCTCAAGCCCAGACTCGAGCCGGGTGACGACCAAACCCGCCTCCGCAATCGCTTCATCAGCGATCTCGGTCAGGTGGCTGGGCAAGTGCTCAGCGAGCGCAGACTGTTTGTCGAGCCATTCTCGGTAGCCGTCGATGAGCGGCATGAACGCCTCATCCACGCTGGCCAGATCAAGCTCCATGAGAACCCGCATAGCCGTCTCGGCCTTCCCGGCACTGCCCGCAACGGTCTGTGCAACGTCCGCTGTGGGCAGCCACGTCGTTTGGACAGACGTGGCACGGCGCAGGGACTCACCGTCGGCATCGAATCCTTCGGCCCAGTTCACCGATGCGGTGCGGCCGATCGCGAACTCCAGGCGATGCCGATACTGCAGGTCGAGCCGCTGACGCTCGGGGTCGACCTCGTCATAGCCGTCGGCAAGGACGTCCCGCGTCGGGAGGAACACCGCGTCGCCACTGTTGGCCTCGACCTTCAGCTTGGTTTGGAAGAGCCAGTCCCCCGGCGGCGCGTCCAGTGCCGTCACCCGGTCGTTCGAGAGCGCAAGCTCGACGATCGTGCGATCGGCGCGTGGGTAGAGCTCGACGCGAAGCGTGACATCTGAGTCGAGGGTCATCGGCGGGAGTACGACGTGCTCCGCGTGGTCGCGTACATCGATCTCAACGGTGCGCTCGAACGGGATCCGTCGGGAGAACTGAACCTTGCGACCATCCTCGTTCTCCTGACGGAACGACCCATACCGGCCCCACGACCCAGTCACACTGAGGACTCCGCATTCGCGTGGGACCTGGAATCGGAGCCCCATCGACGAGGGGTGCGTCAACGCGCCCTTCGCGCCCTCATCTCGCTCCTCGTCCTCTTCGGCCGGATCCTCATCCGTGGGAACCGGCACGCCCGACTGGCCGTTGGTGATCAGATCCAAGTCAGTAACGGCCAGCCCCGATTCGGCGGGATCCGCGCCTTCGTCACGACCGGCCGCAACCGCCAGCGTCGGGTCGATAGTGACCGGCGCGAGAGCACCGACCATGTACGCCGCACGCGGAGTCCCCTTGATCTCCTCCTCGGGGCCGTTCCGCGGACCAAGAAGCTCCTGTTCGATGAGCGCCACGAGGTCGGACCGCACTGTGGTGGATGCGCTGACGGTCATGCGAAAAGTGTGTCCTGTCCACTCGATGAACTGCGGCCGGGCACGTCTTGGCCCTCGGCGCGCGCGCGTTCATGGTTCAACCCGAGCAAGCGCCCAAGGATTTCCGCGCGTGAATCTGGAGAAACCGTCCAGCGCTGCAACTGACGGTACGTATGGAAGCCAGGATTCGGCGAGACATCGTCCCACCCGTAGGCCGCCAGCGTTGCCAGATCAAGCTGGACATGCATGTCACGAAGCAGATCGACATCCGCGTCGCCCTGGACCGATGGAGAATGGACTAGGTTGTAGAGAGCGGTGAGCGAAAGTTCGCGACGGATCATCATCTCGCGCCGGCGCTTTTCGAACTCCGCGCCGACGGCCATCAGCCGCTCAGTAGCACATGGCGCGGGAAATGTCTCGAATACATCGGACGGCACGTAGCGAATCCTTGTCTCCAAAGTCCCGCCGTAAGTGATCGCCCAGAGCTGATGGAGTGACGACGAGAGCGCAGCCTGGTCCGCGTAGCTGTCGGTTGCAAAAACGTTCAACGAGTCGCCGAAAACCACGTCTGCCGAGACTCGAACCGGCATTACGTTACTGCTCGTCCTGGCGATTACCAAGACTGTTTGCATGCCTGCAATGGCCTGCCTCAGCGCTGGTCGTTTGTCACCGAACTGCCACCATCGCTCACGGTGCGCTTTCCGGTTGACCTTGGCGCGCTCCGGCCTCACCAACTCCTCAACACGTGCGAACGGCACACCAAACGCCCGAGCTTGCTCTTCACTTCGGTCGTTGAAGTCGATCACCGCCCGAGAGGCGGACAAGTCGGGACGAGAGCTGATGTCGTCGCCCGTCAGGAAGGGCCGGACAACCGCAGCAACACCTGCGTCTTGGTCGGTCCATGCGCGTGCGGTTTCAAGGTCAACGATGAATCCCTTGCCGACGATCACGCAACCCTGATATGCGACACCAGTCTGCGCAACCAGTTTCCGCGGCATCGACTCCACCCCCGCTGAACCCTCAAGCAGGGCTGAGATGTGGGGCACCGCAACGCCATCGGCAACTCGCTCAGCGTGTGGCGACACATCGCCATAGGTACCCCAGATCGCCGCGTACTCCAGACTTGCACTTTCGGATGGCCACGGCTTGCTCTGCACTGCCCTGAAGATCTGGAACTCGCGCGCCACCAGTTGGTCAAGACCGACCTTCCGCGAGTCTCCCTGCGCTACTGAGTTAGTAGCGATGAGTCCGAGGACCCCGGCGGATGTGAGCAGTCCGGAAGCACGCAGAATGAAGTAGGAAACAAGATCCGCGTTGCCAGTGACACCACCGGCGAGCTGGTGCACGAACCATTCACGCATCGGAACGCCCATCGCCCCAGTGATCTTCTTGCCACCCAGGAATGGCGGGTTCCCGATAACAGCATCGAACCCCCCGTACTCGACCATTACGTCTGGCGCCTCCAGCACCCAATGGAGGGGCTCCCACCGCTCATAGTCAGTCTCCACGGCCGGCCTGAGCCCTGAAGATACTCGCTCTAGCAGTCTCGTTCGGTCACCAGAGGACCCGTCGGGAGGGAAAGCCTGCTGGAGGTTCCACGACAGTGTCGTGAACGAGTCGTCAAGCTGTCTTCCCAACTTTCCGCCAAGCGGCAAACCAGCGGCGACGATGCCGTCTGCAACTAGTCGCAGATCGGCCGTCAGCTGGTGAAACTGCCCCAGCAGCCGTGCTTTTGCACGAGACGAGCGCATCGGGTCCATCTGGTCGACCGGGCTGGCTAGGTCGTGCCGCACCTGGTTGGCCGTAGCGATCTTGGCATCAATGTCGACCAGGAGTTGCTGCTGCATCGTCGACGGTGTTGGGGCGACGTGGAGGTAGCGCAGCTGGTCGAGAGAGGTCAGGCCAAGCAGTGAGTTGCCGCAGAAGATCTTGTCGTCCACGAAGGAGAAGGGCTTGGTCTTGTCCATGGAGATCAACCACAGCGAGAGTTTGCACATCTCGACCGCCATCGGGTTGATGTCGGCGCCGTAGAGACAGCGGGCGATCACCTCTCTCATCGCGCGGCGGCCGAGTTCCTCTGCGTCTGCCGAAGCAGCCTCGTCGAGCATGCCTTCAGCGATCCACGCCTCGATGAGACGTTCCGAGAGGTATCGCGCCGCGGCTACCAAGAATGCGCCGGAGCCAGCGGCGATGTCGGCGACCTTGAGGTCGAGGATCGCCGACGACGTCTTAAGTCGCCATTTGGCCTCGTCGTTGGTCTGCAACGGTCCCGGCTCGTAGACGAGGGGCCGCAGCGCATGGAGGACGACCTCTTCCGCCAGCGAGCGCGGCGTGTAGTGCGCTCCTGCGTTCTTCCTTGACGGCGTCTCGATCACGACGAGGCCGCCGCGCGGGAAGACGAGTGGGATGTTGCGCAGGTCGCGGCGGATCAGGTTGCCCCAGCTCACCAAGGTGTCCAGCAGATCGGTGTCCCCGTCGGCCACTGGCGTCAGTAGCCGCACTAGCTCAGCGCGCTCCTCGCCGGTCGGCTCCTTCTCGACGAGCTTGGCCAACGCTGTGGCGGTCTTGCCGGTTGCGGCTGGCTGCTGCTCCTTGACCCAGGCAGCCAAGGCAGTGGCGAGCTTCTTGGAGTCACCATCGTGCTCGTCGTAGAGGTCGTTGATGGTGCTGAGCGGAATCTCCGGCTCTGCACCGTCCTTGCCGACGAGACCGAGGATGATGTCGTCAGTCACCTCGGCACAGGAGTACCCGAGGAGGCCCTCGTAGATGTAACCGATCTGCTCGACGTCGATCTCGCGGAAGGAGATCCGGCGTCGTTCGCCCTTGGCGATGACGGTCTGGACGGACTTGAGCACGTGCAGCATGACGCGGTCGGAGACCTTGAGGCGGAGCCCGTGGGCGTCAGTGGCGTGCAGCCATGGGAAGCGCTCCGGGTCCAGGAGCGAGCCACCGTAGGCGGGCATGCGCATCTCGTCGTAGTTGACTCCCCCGTGCAGCGCTTGGCTGACGGCAAGGAGTCGGTGCCACGCATCGAAGGTCTCGTCGAGGTGCTCCTCTCCGCCTGCGGCCTGGGCACAGAGGTCGTCGAGGAGGTCTCTGATGGCGTAGGAGTCCCAATAGAGCTGCTCGGTTGGGAGCATGTCGCGTTCCTCGGCGAAGAGTAGGAACACGATGCGCATCATCACCGTGACGGCGGCTTGATAGATGTCGTCGGGCTTCTCGGTGAGCGGATCAGGGTCACCGGCCTTAGCTGCCTTGAGCCGAGCCTCGGAGAAAGCCTGGACCAACAGTTCTACGGAGCGGCGGACCTGGGTGCCCAGAGCCTCGGTGATCTCCTCCGCCTCAAGCTCACTCCGCTCGAAGAGTCGGGTCAGGCGCTGTTCGGCGTCGGTGGCGCGAAAGCGCCGCTGGTTGATCAAGGTGAAGAAGGCGTCGCGCAGCAAGGGCTCCTCGGCCCATGTCATCGCGTTCACCATGCCCGAACCGGTCGGCTTGCCTTCCTTCGCCCAGACCAACGCCCACCACTGGCCATCGGTGACGATGCCGACCTCGACCTCTGCCTTTCGCAGCAAGATCGCGAGACGGTCGATGTCGTTGGCTGCCCATCCGTCGAGGCCGGCGTCGCGCAGCCCGGACGTCGGCTCGCAGATCAGGAGTAGTGCCGCGGGGTTGCCGTCCCGGCCCTCAAGCGCGCCAGTCGCTGTTACTGTGATCTGCTCGCCAGGTGATCGAACCGTCACGTCCGATTCCGTGCGCAACTCGTCCCACTCGGCGATGTCGTCGAGCACCACGTCGATCCAGGCGCGGCGAACCGAGTCGTAGGTGCTCTTCGACTCCGGAGTCTTGGGTTGCTCGACGTACCGATCGAAGGACCGCTGCCACTGAGCGTAGGCCTGCTTGAACGTGACCAGGCGGTCGTCGGTGTCTCCAAGGCGATCCACCCCGTTCGGCCACATGTCCTTGAGCACGGGGTAGGCGAGGAACGGCCCGTCGACGTCGACCTGGGCGAGCCAGTCGCTGTGGACGTCGGAGCTCTTGCTCGTGCGCTGCCTCATCGAATCGCCAATCCGTTCTCCAAGTCGCGCGCGGCGAGGGCGAAGATCACTGCTGCGGGGAACTCCCAGGTGCGGATGTCGTCGTAGCGGGCCTCGACGGCAGCGAGTTCGCGCTCCCGTTCCTCGTCCAGCGCGTCGATGCGCCGCCGGATCTCTCGAAGGTCGCGTTCACTCTGGCGACGCTCGTCGTCGAAGAGGCCGAGCTGGGGATCGCCTTCGAGCGCTTCCGCCTCCCGGAGCGCGTCACGCAGGGTCTGCTCGAACCGGTCGAAAATCTCGTTCACGCGGGACCGGTCTGTTGCCTTGCGTTCGGCGAGGTGGCCTTCGACCTCCCTCCGGCGCCGCTGGGCGCGGTCCTCGACCGCCTGCTGGACGCGGGCACGGAGTCCTTGGTCTCCAGCGGTGTTCCAGGCGGCCGCGATCTGCGCCGCGATATGCGCCGGAACAGTCTCGAGATCTGCGTGGTCGAGTGCCGACTCCAAGAGCTCCTCCGCACGCTGTTCGCCCACCGCTTGTCGGCGGGCGAGCCGCGTGCCTGCTAGGAACACCTCCTCATGCAGACGCAGGCCGGCGCGACCGACCAGAACGAGTCGGGTGACCGCGACGGCGTACGACTCCTCGAGCCCCGGGACGACCGTCGCGGTAACCCGCTCCAATGAGCGGTCACCGCCCCACAGCGCTGAGCGGAGCCGTCGAGTGGCGCGCTGGAGGAGCGGCGATCCGAGGTGCATGTAGACAACGTTCGCGTCCTGGGTCAGCACTTTGGGATCGAACGCGATCGGCCGGGGCTTATTCTGATCGAGCCGTGCGTAGAGGCCTCGCGTGACCTGCTCCCAGGAGTTGTCGAGGTTCGGCAGCTGGAACACGGGCACGTCGGTGTCTTCAGAACCGACCAGTTTGAGCGGCGGGAGGTGGTTGAGCTCGAACGCAGTCTCGACGACGCGCTGGAGGTTCTCGGGGCGCAGGTGAAGCCGCTCACGACTCTCGGCGAGGTTCTGCTCCAGGCGGGCCAACTCGGCGTTGAGCACCTTCTCGCCGCTCATCATGCCGGCGATCGGGTCCTTCTCCGCCTGGGCTCGACGGCTCTTGATCACATGGCCGCCGAACTGCCGCTGCAGATCGGGGGCGATGATCTCATTCGCCGAGCCCAGGTCTCGCATGATCTGGTCGATCTTGAGCGCGACTCGCGCGAGCAGATCGACGTCCTTGCTGAGGGCCGTGTCGCCTCCGATGACCGGCGCGAAGTGGCGAATGTCAGGGGCTTTGGTCTGCCCATACCGGTCTACGCGGCCGATCCGCTGCTCGAGGCGGTTCGGGTTGAAGGGGATGTCGAAGTTGACAAGTCGGTGGCAGTGGTTCTGGAGGTCGATCCCCTCTCCTGCTGCATCGGTCGCCAAGAGGATCCGGACGGGGGTCTTGGTCGGGCTCTCGTTGAATCGAGCGCGGATGAGTTCACGGGTCTCAGCATCTGTGCTGCCTTCGATGATCTCGATGCGCTCGTCTTCGAAACCATGTTGGCGGAGGATGTCACGGATCCAGCGGAGAGTGTCGACGTACTCGGTGAAGACCACCAGGCGCTCGTTGTTCCAGTCGCCGTGCGAACGAAGGGTGCCCTCGATGTAGGTGAGCAGTGCTTTGAGACGGGAGTCGGGTCGGCCTTCGAAGCGGTGACCCCAGTCGCTGAACCAGTCGAGGTCCTCGATGTCAGCGTCCGTGAGCGGCGGCAGCGAGTTCTTTGCTTCGCGGAGGGCGTCCAGCTCGGCGAACGCCACCGGTGAGGAGAAGAAGCGCTTCTTCAGCAGCAGCGTCGCCATGTCGCGGGCCGACCTGTTCCCGCCGCCTGCCGCGACCGACTTGTCCCGACGCTGGGTGAAGGCGAGCAGTCGGTCGTATGCCGTCGACTCATCAGCGGCCGAAGTGTAGGGCAGCTGCCTGACCTTGCGATCGACAAAGCCCTTCGCCATTTTGAGGTCTCGTTTGAGGCGGCGGACAGCGACCTCCTCAAGGGCAGCCGGGTCGATCTTGTTGCCACGGACGAAACGCTGCGGATCGATCATCTCGAGCAGAGCCGTGAAGGACTCCGTGTATCCGTTGTGCGGGGTGGCGCTGAGGAAGAGTCGGTGTTCTGAGCGCTCTGCGATCTCGCGGACGGCGCGGGTGCGCTGCGAATCGACCGCGTAGCCGCGACGCTCCTGCCCTACCTTGTCTGCGCGCACGGGACTGCTCGGGGCAACGTGGTGTGCCTCATCGACGACGAGGATGTCGAAGGCGAACCGATGGGTGCTGCCGGCGAACGCATCCCGCAACTGGCGCTGGGCACGCTGTCCCGGCAACCAGGCCATCGAGACGATGATCCGTGGGAAGAGAGTGAACGGGTTCGCGTGCACGCCGTGGGATCGGCGTACTGCCTTCATCGTGTCCGAGTTGACGACGGTGAAGTCGAGCCCGAACTTCTCCTGCATCTCGTCCTGCCATTTGAAGACCAAGCCGGCAGGACACACCACGATCACCGTGCGCGCGCGGTGCCGCAGGAGGAGCTCTTGGATCACCAGGCCTGCCTCGATGGTCTTGCCCAGACCTACGTCGTCGGCCAGCAAGAGATTCGCACGCGGGCTGGCCAAAGCTCGCTTGAGCGGCGTGAGCTGGTAGGGCTCGACGTTGGCTCCGCTGCGGAACGGGGCTTGGACGGTGCCGTCGTCGGCACTCGTGATCGCACCCCACCGCAGAGCGTCGATGAAGGCTGCGAGGCGGTTCGGGTCGTCGAACTTGCCGGCGTCGATCTTCTCGGGGAGCCCTCTGTGCGCGAGCGCACTTCTGCCCTGCTCCAGCTCCCACACGACTCGCAGTTCGTGTCCGAGGCGGTCCTCCTGCACGGATTGGAGGGTCACGGCGTGCTGGAGTTGCGCGGCGGCATCGTCGGCGGTGCTCCGTCCCAGGCCCTGCTGCTGCACGTCGACGACCGCCCAGTTGGACCCGCGCACTGTGACGATCTGACCGATGTCCGGCACATCGGTGCCAGGGGTCCGGACTGCTGTCTCTGCCGTGTCGATTCCCCCGCTCACGTGCACGACCCTAGACGGAGGAAGGGCCACTCCAGTGGTATTTTCGCCGGCGAGCATGGCTCGATCGAGTCATTCTGAACTTCCGGGTGTGCAAGATGTCGTCACGCCCAAGAGCCGAGCCACGTGAAACCGAAGAATGTCGGCACGACGCGGGTTATCGTTCCGTCCTGCTGCGACCGCGACACGGTTCCAGCCGCAACAAGGGTAGAAGCGAAGGCGAGGTACGGATCGTGGTCTCGGTGATCTACCTGCACGGCGTGGGTGAACGGAACCTCAGAAGCGACTTCCACGAGGATCTGTCGGCGGCACTGGGTCCGAATCTGCCTGTGTCACGAGTGCTCACACCGTCATACGTCGACCTGCTGCGCACGACCCCGGCTGACGTCCGCCCGATCAAGCACAAGACAAGGCACGATCCCGAGAACGCTGCGGTCCATCGCACCGCCTACTTCCGGGAGATCGCTCGGCTGGAGCGCCTTCTGCCGTCACTGCCGCGCCAGGTCCTGCGCTTCCCGCTCGGGGGCGACATCGGCATCAACGCCGTGGCGGATGCCAAGCACTACCTGAAGTCGGAGCCCTCCCGCATCGCGATCCGCAATCGACTCATCACCGTCCTGAAGGACGAGCACGAGGTCGTCATCGTCGCTCACAGCCTCGGATCGGTGATCGCCATCGATCTGATGAACCACCTTCCCGACAGGATCCACGTCTCGCGCCTGCTGACGTTGGGAAGCCCCCTCGGACTCCCCAAGTTCCGCGCACTCGACGGCGCACAGCTGCTGGGCGAGAAGTTCCCATTCGGTCGCGTCGGCGCCTGGGTCAACATGATCGGCTCGACCGACCTCGTCGGGGTGGGTGGTCTGAGCGGCGCTGCCCACCCTGAGGCGCTCGACCTCGTCGTCAAGCTTCCAACGGCCACCCACGGTGTGCACCAGTACCTGCGGAACGACGTGGTCCGCGCGGCGCTCTCGGACTCGCTGGAGAAGCCCGATACCGGTCCCCTGTCGAGTGGCTCCGCGATCGATACCCGCCCCAACGCTGCAGAGCTCCAGGTGCTGTTCGCCCTGAGGTTCAGCTCCATGACGGGGGACGAGCTCAAGGGATCTGTCCGTCCCCGATACCAAGCTGCTCGAATCGACGTCGAGAGCCAGGTGCGGGAGATGCTCATCGCCAAACGGCGAAGCCACCACAAGTCGATCCCGGCAGCGCTGATCGACACGCGTTCGGATGTCTGGCGCACGGCGTTCTTCGGCGCAAACGGTGACGCCGAATCGGTCCGTTCCGAGCAACTCTCCGCCGTCGTCACCTGCGCCACCTCGAATCTCATCGCGCCGTACGAGATCGACACCGAGGATGCCTCTCTGAGGACGGTGCCGCGGATCTGGTCCGAGCTCGGACGGTCCACTTCGCACGGCAGGCACATCGCGGAGTCCATCCGGTCGGCTCGGTCCGCGGTCGCGCCCTCAGAGACCTGGAAGCGAGTCGGCCTGATCGGTGCCGGCATCGCCGTCATGGCGATACCCGGCGTGGGCATCGCGCTCGGTGGTGGCGCGCTCGCAGGTGCGGCCGCTCTCACGACAGCGCTTGCCGCTTTCGGGCCGGGCGGGATGGTCGGAGGGCTCGTGCTGTCTGGAACGCTGGTCTCGGCGGGAGGTATGGCGGCTGCTGCCGGGGTGCTTGCACGGGAGTCGTCTCTCGCGGAATTCCAAACAGAAGTCATCAGGCAGCTGGCCCTGGCTCGAGCCAAGCGGGAGATCGGTCTGCGCGACGACTCGGGGAGACTCGTCGATCTGCGCCACTGGCAGGCCCTCGCGACGATGCATGGCGAAGTGGAGCGGGAGAAGGCCCGTCATCGCGGAGTGACGGACAAGGACGCCGCACTTGTGAAGGAACTCCACGCAAAGTCCAAGGCGCTCTCTGCAGGCCTTCGGTGGTTGTCGAAGGAGGGCCTTGCGCCAGAGGGGCTCGAGCCGTGACATCTACAGAAGGGCGGGTTCGGACTCGTCCACCGCTTCGTAAGTCGCGTCGACACCGTCGAACCCCGGCAGCAGAGCCGCGTCCTGGAGCGTCGAGTCCCTGAGGGCGGCGACCGACCTCTGCCGTGGCGTGGGGAGCGCCTCCCCTCTGCAAGTTGTCGCCAGCTCCACCCCAGAGCGTCGAACAATGGAACATCGCTGGCGCGCTAGTGGCGGTCGACGCGGACCAAACGTGCCTCGTCAATCGCTCCGGCGCTTTCGGCGGTCAGGCGCTGCCTCTCGCTGCATCGGGAGTCGGGATCAGGCCGCGTGATCATCAGCGCAGTCGCCACTCGCTAGCTAGCAGATCAACGAGGTTCCTCTGGCGTTTCTCAACGATGTCGGGAGTCCACATGGGAGCGCTCACGACTTGCGTCGTCAGCGCAAAGACAGCCGAACCGTCGTTCATGGTGAAGTACTTGGATTTCTTGACGTCGAAGTCGTAGTTGTTCGCCTGACTGTTCTTGCGATGGTTCAACAGCACGAGATTGCCCAGGCGGTGCGTGTGCTTCTTGCGCTCTTCTTCCGTGAAGTCCTGCATCCATCGGCTGGCCGCGTCCGGCGTTTGCGGTAGCACGTGCTCGATCGAGATGATTCGGTGGTTGTAGGTCACCCCCGGGTCTCGCGCCACCAGCTCGTCGAGACGCAGCAGGACGTAACGGGATCGTCGTGGCTGCATCTGGTAGATCTCACCGTTCAAAGCTTCCAGCGATTGCCGCTTCTCCTCGGGAGTCAGCTCGAAGGCCTTGGCCGACAAGCCGTCGCCACGCTTGAGCTGCTTGAGGAGCTCGAGATATCGACCGATGCGGGGAGTCGCGTAAGCCTCGCGAAGGAGGATGCTGGCTGCAAGACGTTCCAGAAGCTCGAGGAAGGCCGTCAGGAAGGCCGCATCGTCGGCGTGATGCACCAGGCCCCACAACGCGCACGGCCGCCAGTCCTTGTTGTCGATCATCGCGAGACGCTTCAGCCACCGGTTCACCGGGATCCACTCGTCGCCCGGGCCGAAGTCCCGCTCCATCGTGTGCTCGAAGGCTCGCGCGTACGGGAGGAGCAAGTCGTCGACGAAGTCCTTCTCTCGGGCAGAGTTCTTGTACGAGTCCAGGACCTGTTTCGGAAACTCCTCGAGCAGCTCGCGCTTCGCACGTTCCTCCGACTCGATCGTCCGGATGTCGCGGAAGAGCTCGGTGAAGTTCCCGCTACCCAGCGCTTCCTCCGATTCTTCCCACCTCGCCGAGTACCCGGACCGGTCCGCGGGCGACAGCCCGCCGATGATCGTCGACTTGAAGATGTCCGCCGGCGTCAGGTCCAGGCCTCGTGCGTTCATTACGCTGAAGATGCGGTAGGCACTGTCCAGGGTGGGCGTGATGACGACAACCAGATATGTACGCGAGCTCATCAACGTCGCAAGAGATTTGCGCTTCTCGGGCGACCAGTCGAGCAGCCGGGACCGGAGCGCCCTCGCATTGTCCCGGATGGCGCGCTGCGACTCGCTCTCCGCGGCGTTGTCGCTGAGACCGATCAGCAGCTCAATCTGGTCCGACGACTGCACGTACTGGCGAAAGAAGACAGCGTCCTGCTCTCTCAGTCTCAGTCGGGGGCTGGGCTCGATGTCGTCGAGCTCGCTGCCCGGTTCGAGGACCCGGTCTGCCAAATCGTCCTTCAACCTCCCGGTAGCGAGATCGCGCAGCACCGCGAAGAGGATGGTCGTGGTCGTCAGGCGCTGCTGCCCGTCGATGACGTCGTACTTCGCGCCCTCCCGACGTACGAGTACCAGCGAGCCGAGGAAGTACGGGTCATCGCCGTCTCCACGCTCGAGGCACTCCTGGAGGTCCTCGAGAAGCTGAAGCGCCTGCTCCTTGCCCCACCGATACGGCCGCTGATAGTCCGGGATCTCGAACTCGAAGTCGCTCGAAAAGATCCTTCGGAACGGTTGCTCGTGCGCCTCGATCTTGTCCTGCATCTGCGACTCCCCCGCGCCTTCCGGTAGCTCGATGGTTTTCGCTCATAGTGCCAGCGCGCGGCTGCGACGTCATGCGTTCCAATAGCTGAAGTCCCACGTTCTGCGTCGGCGCCGGCGGCTCTGCGCGATGATCATCCGATGAGCGAAGAATCCGCGGAACTCGAGCTGCGGCGCCTGATCATGGACGCATTGGCGCGTACCGCTGCCGAGACCGGGACTGTGACCCGAGAGCAATTGAGCGCGCTTCCGGTCGCCGATATGAGCTGGAAGCTCATCGACTACTCGCGGGGGATCCGGAACCCGAAAGAGATGGAAGCGACGCTCACGGTCATGTCGTCGCCGACGGGCCCCTATGCAGATGCGGAGCTCGACGGCAGTCTTTTCCGATACGACTACCGCGCAGGCGGGACCGACGGCGATAACAGGAAGCTGCGTCGCGCCTACGAGCTCGGTAGTCCGATCATCCTCCTGCGGAAGATCGAGCCGAAGATCTACGTTCCGATCTTCCCCGTCTACGTGGCAGCTGACGTCATCGAGGAGCGCTACTTCCTGCTCGCTCTCGATGAGAGCATCCGGTTCCTGGCGGACCCATCCAACCCGACGGAAGCCGAACGCCGTTACATCTCGCGCGTCACGAGGCAGCGCCTGCACCAAGCCGAGTTCCGCGGCCGTGTACTCCGCGCCTACGAAACCCAGTGCGCCGTGTGCGCTCTGCGCCACGGCCGGCTCTTGGACGCAGCGCACATCATCGGAGATTCGGAGGACTCCGGCGAACCGGTCGTCCAAAACGGCCTCGCGTTGTGCAAGATCCACCACGCGGCCTACGACAGTGACATTCTCGGCGTCTCTCCTGACTTCGAGGTCAGGATCAATCCGTCGGTCCTCGAAGAAGTAGACGGGCCCATGCTGAAGTACGGACTTCAGCACATGGACGGGCGTCACATCAAACTTCCGAAGAACCACGGTGACCGGCCCGACGCGGAGCGCCTCGCCGTTCGTTTCGAGCGCTTTCAAGCGACGGGCTGACACCCGAACCTGCGCTCGGTGGTGCATTGACGTGGAACGTCTTTGCCTCGCCGCCTCCGAACGGCTGCAAGCAAGACCTGGCGGGCACCGAGCCCATAGCTCGGTACCCGCCAGGAATGCGGAACACTGTCAGCTGCAGCCGCTGGTGCTGCCGCAGCCCTCGCAGACGTGGCAGGAGCCGGCGGGACGCATCTTGGTGCCGCAGGTCATGCACAGGGGCGAGTCGACGGCGGAGCCGGTGATGACCTCGAGGAGCTCGGCCGACGTGTGCGCCGCCTTCGGGGCGGGCTTGGCCGTGTCGGCCTGAGCCTGCTCCGCGGAGACGTCCGCGGGGACCTCGGCGGTGGTCGCGGCCTCGGCGGTCGCGGCCTCCTTCAGGGTCTCCGGCTGGGTCTCGACAAGCTCTGCAGCCGTCGAACCCTTGCTGATCGGCTGGTGGCTGCCCGTGTCGAGGTAGCGCTGACGCTCCTCGGCCGAGTGGATGCCCAGCGCCGACCGCGTCTCGTAGTCGATGTAGTCCAGCGCCAGACGGCGGAAGACGTAGTCCATGATCGACTGCGCCATGCGGACGTCGGAGTCGTCCGTCAGACCCGCCGGCTCGAACTTGAGGTTCGTGAACTTCTGCACGAACGTCTCCAGCGGCACGCCGTACTGCAGGCCGATCGAGACCGCGATCGAGAAGGCGTCCATCACGCCGGCCAGGGTCGAGCCCTGCTTGCCGAGCTTCAGGAACAGCTCGCCCAGCTCGCCGTTCTCGTGGGCGCCCGAAGTCATGTAGCCCTCGGCGCCGCCGACGCTGAACGACGTCGTGATCGACTGACGCGACTTCGGCAGACGGCGACGGATCGGCTTCTCGACGACGACCGTCTTGACCTCGGGGGTCGCCTCGGCGGTCGCGCTGGCCGACGTCTTGTCGTCCTGGCTCTTCTGCGAGGACAGCGGCTGGCCGACCTTGCAGTTGTCGCGGTAGACGGCGAGCGCCTTCAGGCCGAGCTTCCAACCCTGGAAGTAGACGTCGGCGATCTCCTCGACCGTGGACGTCTCCGGCATGTTGACCGTCTTGGAGATCGCGCCGGACAGGAACGGCTGGGCCGCTGCCATCATCCGCACGTGGCCCATCGGCTTGATCGCGCGGTCACCGACGGCGCAGTCGAAGACCTCGTAGTGCTCGGTCTTCAGGCCGGGGGCGTCGACGACGTGACCCTTCTCGGCGATGTACTCCATGATCGCCTCGATGGTCTCGCCCGTGTAGCCGAGCTTCTTGAGCGCGACCGGGACCGTCTGGTTGACGACCTGCATCGAGCCGCCACCGCCGAGCTTCTTGAACTTGACCAGCGAGAAGTCGGGCTCGATGCCCGTCGTGTCGCAGTCCATCATGAAGCCGATGGTGCCGGTCGGGGCGAGTACGGACGCCTGGGCGTTGCGCCAGCCGTTCTTCTCGCCGATCTTCAGGTTGTCGGCCCACTGCTTGGTGGCCTCACGCTGCACGGCGATGTCCATCGAGTGCATCGTGCGGATGTCGTCGTTGGCGGCGAGGTGCTTGCGCATGACCCGCGTGTGCGGGGCGGCGTTCTGCTGGTAGCCGTCGTACGCGCCGACGACACCGGCCAGCTCGGCCGAGCGACGGTAGGACACGCCGGTCATCAGCGACGTGATCGACGCGGCCAGCGCACGGCCGCCGTCGGAGTCGTACGCCAGGCCCGAGGCCATCAGCATCGCGCCGAGGTTGGCGTAGCCGATGCCGAGCTGACGGTAGGCCTTCGTGGTCTCGCCGATCGCCTCGGTCGGGAAGTCGGCGAAGCAGATCGAGATGTCCATCGCCGTGATGATCAGCTCGACGCTCTTGACGAACCGCTCGACGTCGAACGTCGTGCCGTCCTCGGAGAGGAACTTGAGCAGGTTCAGGCTGGCGAGGTTGCAGCTGGAGTTGTCGAGGTGCATGTACTCCGAGCACGGGTTGGACGCGGTGATGCGGCCCGTCTCCGGCGTCGTGTGCCAGTCGTTGATCGTCGAGTCGTACTGGATGCCCGGGTCGGCGCAGGCCCACGCGGCCTTCGCGACCTTGCCCCACAGCTCCTTCGCGTCGATCTCCTCGATGACCTCGCCGCTCGTGCGGGCGCGCAGGCCGTAGGAGGTGCCCTCCTCGACGGCACGCATGAACGCGTCGTCGACGCGGATCGAGTTGTTGGCGTTCTGGTACTGGACGCTGGTGATGTCCTCGCCACCGAGGTCCATGTCGAAGCCCGCGTCGCGGAGCACGCGGATCTTCTCCTCCTCGCGCTCCTTGGTCTCGACGAACTCGACGATGTCCGGGTGGTCGACGTCGAGGACGACCATCTTGGCCGCACGACGCGTGGCGCCGCCGGACTTGATGGTGCCGGCGGACGCGTCGGCGCCGCGCATGAAGGAGACCGGACCGGACGCGGTGCCGCCGGAGGAGCGGAGCAGCTCCTTGGACGAACGGATGCGCGAGAGGTTGAGGCCGGCGCCCGACCCACCCTTGAAGATCAGACCCTCCTCGCGGTACCAGTTGAGGATCGAGTCCATCGAGTCGTCGACGGCGAGGATGAAGCAGGCGCTGACCTGCTGCGGGCTCGACGTGCCGACGTTGAACCAGACGGGGCTGTTGAAGCTGAAGACCTGGTGCAGGAGCATGTGGGTCAGCTCGTGCTCGAAGACCTCGGCGTCGGCGTCGGTGGCGAAGTAGCCGTGCTCCTTGCCCGCCTTCGTGTAGGTGAGCACGACGCGGTCGAGCAGCTGGCGCAGGCTCTGCTCACGCTCGGGCGAGCCGACGGCACCACGGAAGTACTTGGTGGTGACGATGGTGGACGCGTTCACGCTCCAGAAGTCGGGGAACTCCACGCCACGCTGCTCGAAGACGGTCTCGCCGGTCTTCCAGTTGGTCTGCACGACGTCGCGACGCTCCCACGTCACGGCGTCGTAGGGGTGCACGCCCTCGGTGGTGTACACGCGCTCGATGGACAGGCCCTTGGCCTTCCGTGCACGCGCGCGCCCGGACTGTGCCCGGCTCGTCGATCCGTCGACCGTCTCCGTCATGAGATTGCTCCTGTGGTCTCGCTGAGGGTGTGTAAAAGGTGGGCCCGAGGCTCAGGCCGTGCTGCTGTGGTGCGTCCGCTCGTCCCGCGGGACGAGCAGTGGTTCAGGGGTGCTGCGTGGTGCTGTCGTGCTCACGGGGCTCGTCACGGTGGGCCGTGTGCTCGGCGAGCTCCCCGTCGGCCGCGCGAGCCATGAGCTCGGCGATCTCGGTCGCGAAGTCGTCGACGGAGTCGAACGCCTTGTACACGCTCGCGAACCGCAGGTAGGCGACCTCGTCGAGACACTTGAGCGGCTCGAGGATGGCCAGCCCCACCTCGTCGGCGGCGATCTCCGCCGCCCCGCTCTCGCGCAGCGCGTCCTCGACCTGCTGGCCGAGACGTGCGAGGTCGTCGTCGGAGACGGGGCGACCCTTGCACGCCTTGCGGACACCCGCGACGGCCTTCTCGCGGTTGAACGGCTCGGTGGCGCCGGAGCGCTTGAGCACGGTGAGCTGCATCTGCTCGATGGTCGTGAACCGCTTCTGGCAGTTCCCACAGACGCGCCGTCGGCGGATGGCGCCGCCGTCGTCGGCCACGCGCGAGTCGAGCACGCGGGTGTCGCCGTCCTTGCAGAAGGGACAGTTCATCGTGCTCTCCTCTCGGTGGGCTGATCGGGTCGGTCGGGGCCGACCGACCTGGGGACGGATCTGGGGATTCCCGGTGGATTCCCCGTCATTCCTGTGGGTAACTCATCGTTCTCTGTGGGACTAGATGTGGAGAACTACATCGGTGTAATCACTAGATGTAGTGGCTACGGTACGCCTCGGCACAAGGTCGTGCAAGCCAGTCAACCGATCTGCTCCGACAAATTCGCAGGGGTCGCATTTGCGCAGGTCAGGGCGCTACGACTCCTCCTGCACGGCGCCCCGGAGCGCGTGTCGCGGGACGTCTCGTCAGCGGATCCAGCCGTTCTGTTCCATCTCGGAACAGGAGCGAGCAGGATGGGTCCATGACGATCCGCCTGAACCCGTACCTCAACTTCCGCGACCAGTCGCGCGCGGCGCTGGAGTTCTACCACTCCGTCCTCGGAGGCGAGCTGACGATCGCCACCTTCGGCGACTACGGCATGAGCGACGACCCCGAGCGGGCCGACCTGGTCATGCACGGCCACCTCGTGTCCGACGCCGGGCTGGACATCATGGCCTCCGACACGCCACCGGGTGGCGACGACCCCGCGATGGGCACCGCCATCAACATCGCGCTCACGGGCGACGACGAGCGCCTACGCGACTACTTCACCGCGCTCAGCGACGGCGCCGAGGTCGTGGTGCCGCTGGCGCCCGCGCCATGGGGCGACGAGTTCGGCCTGCTGAACGACAAGTTCGGCGTGGCCTGGCTGTTCAACGTCACGACGTCCTGACCCGGACGCCTAGGAGGTCCGGACGCGCAGGTACGCCAGCGCCGCGTCGACGAGGTCGTGCGCGGCCTGACGGCTCCGCACGGCATTGGCGAGCGCCTGGCGCTTGAGCTCGGCCGGCGACGAGCCCTCCGCGCGCACGAGCGCGGCGTCCTCGTCGACCCAGCGGGCGAACGTCGCCGTCGTGACCTCGGGGTGGAACTGCCAGGCGATGACCCGCCCGCCGAAGGCCTCGTCCACGAAGCACTGCGGCCCGAACCAGGAGTGGCCGAGGACGGTCGAGGTCGGCGGCGGGGCCAGCACGTCCTGGTGGAACTGCGCCCACGGGCCCTCCGGGCAGAGCACCTCGTCGATCGTGTCGATGCGCTTCCAGCCGGCCTCGGCTCCGTCGCCGCGGTACGACGTGCCGCCGAGGGCTCGTGCCGCGAGCTGGGCGCCGTAGCAGATCGCCATCACGGGCGTCCCGGTGCCGACGGCGACGCGGACCATGTCGGACTCCTGCTCGACGACCGACTCCCACCGCGGGTCGTGCGCGGAGCGCTCCGAACCGAGCAGGAGCAGCAGGTCGACGCCGTTGGCGTCCCAGTGCGGCGGAAGGTCGTCGCGGTCGAGCCAGTCGATCTCGGCGCCGCGCTCCTCGAGCCGCTCCAGCACGTGCCCGCCGTCGCGGTCGGTCGCATCTGCGACGACGTGGACGACCAGGGGGTGCGCGTCAGGTCCGGGAGCCATGCCCCCATGGTGCCCGACGCGCGGGGCCGGACGGCCGGGTCACTGGTAGACCGGGACCGCCAGGTCGGAGCCGAGCTGCAGGTCACCGGCGCTCGGCAGGGAGTTCATGCGCATGATGTCGTCGACCGTGTCGCGCACGTCGCCCTCGGGGTTGGCCTCGGCGGCGATCTGCCAGAGGGTCTGCCCCTCCTGGACGGTGACGACGCGCGTGGCGGGCACGGCGCCGGCCTCGTCGGTGGCGACCGTGGAGGAGCCGAGCACGACCGCACCCACGGCGAGCGCGGCGATGACCGCGAGCACCAGCACCAGGCGACCACGGCGGGTCAGCCGGACAGGAGCGGCAACGGCGGGACGACGCAGGCTGCGACGGTCGTACGTGGTGATCGAGATGGTGCTCATGGGGGCCTCCGGGGAAGGAAGAGGATCGTGCGAGGTCTGGTGTGTCGATCGAACGCCTGCCGATGTCATTCGAACGTCGGTCCTCCGCGGGCGGTTGCTCAGCGAATCCGGCGAACAGATGTTCGATCGAACACGTGTACGACTGTAGGGGAAGGTGCCGACAAAAGCAGCCCCCTGTCGAACAGGATGTCGATCTCTGCCCGGTCACCACTGCGATTCCAGGCAGAAGTCATGCGAAGAAATGTTCGATCGTGACCGATGACACCCGTCCCTGCCACCGTTTTCAAGCTCGAGCGCACCCGCGAGGAGCCCCGTGGAGGGTCTTGTTCGAACGGCGACACGCTGTCGAACATGTGTTTGTAAACGTCCTTCCCGAGGTCTAGCGTGGTCCCCATGAGCGACGACACCCCAGCCGACGACCCAGCCGACGACGCTGTCGACCCGTCCAGCGAGGCCCCGCGCCGCGGCCGCCCGAAGGGCTCACGCAACTCCGTGCGCGAGCTCCCCGACGGACCGGTCGACGAGATGACCGGTCTCACCGGACGCCAGCAGAAGATCCTCCACTTCATGCGCGACCAGATCGAGCAGCGCGGCTACCCGCCGAGCATGCGTGAGATCGGCGGCGCCGTCGGACTGGCCAGCACGTCGTCCGTGGCGCACCAGCTGCGGGTGCTGGAGCGCCTCGGCTACGTCAAGCGCGACCCCAACCGTCCCCGCGCGATCGAGATCTTCCTGCCCGAGGTCGTCAAGGCCCGACGGACGCTCAGCTCGGCCGACGACTCCCTCGTCGACGAGACGGGATTCGGCGACCAGCGCCCCGAGGCCACGTACGTGCCCATGGTCGGGCGGATCGCCGCCGGCGGGCCGATCCTCGCCGAGGAGCAGGTCGAGGAGATCTTCCCGCTCCCCCGCACGCTCGTCGGTGACGGCACGCTGTTCCTGCTCGAGGTGCGCGGCGACTCGATGGTCGACGCCGCGATCTGCGACGGCGACTACGTGGTCGTCCGACAGCAGCCGGTCGCCGAGAACGGCGAGATCGTGGCCGCCATGCTCGACGGCGAGGCCACTGTCAAGACGTTCCAGCGCAAGGACGGCCAGGTCTGGCTGCTCCCGCACAACGACGACTACTCCCCCATCGACGGCACCCACGCCACGATCCTGGGCAAGGTCACGACGGTCCTGCGTCGTCTCTGAACCCTGTCCTTTGGTCGCCGTCGCCCGACCCGCAGACCCCGCGCCGTGAGGTGCGGGGTCTGCGTGCTCTCGGGGCCCTCAGGTGTCGAGCCGCTGCAGCGCGCCGAGCACGGCAGCACGGTCGGTCGTGCGCCACAGCGGCGGCAGCGACGCAGCCAGGAAGCTGCCGTACCTGGCGGTGACGATGCGTGGGTCGAGGATCGCGACCACGCCGCGGTCGTCGGTGCGCCGGATCAGCCGTCCCGCACCCTGGGCGAGGAGCAGCGCTGCATGCGACGCGGCGACGCTCATGAACCCGTTGCCGCCCCGCTTCTCGACCAGTCGCTGACGGGCGCTCATCAGCGGGTCGTCGGGGCGAGGGAACGGCACCCGGTCGATGACAACCAGCCGACAGGTGTCGCCCGGCAGGTCGATGCCCTGCCACAGCGACAACGTGCCGAACAGGCTGGTCTCCTCCTCGGCGGCGAACCGGCGCGTCAGCTCCGACAGGTGCGCATCGCCCTGGCAGAGGATCTCCCGCCCCGGCAGGCGCGTGCGGACGCCCTCGGCCGCGGCCTCCGCGGCGCGACGTGAGGAGAACAGCCCGAGGGTCCGGCCACCGGCGGCCTCGAGGAGGTCGGCGATCTCGTCGAGCTGCGCGTCGGTGATGCCGTCGCGTCCAGGCGGAGGCAGGTGCTTCGCGACGTAGAGGATGCCCTGACGTCGGTAGTCGAACGGCGAGCCGACGTCGAGCCCGGTCCACCGGTCAGCATCGTCGCGCCACAGGCCGACAGACGCGGCCACGGGCTCGAACCCGCCGCCGACGGTCAGCGTGGCGCTGGTGAGGACGACGGTCTTCTCCTCGAACAGCTTGTCGCGCAGGCTGCCCGAGACGTCGATGGGTGCCACGTGCAGCACCGGTCCGCGAGCGTCCGACATCCACAGCACCTCGGTCTCGCGCAGGGACGCCATCCGGTCGGCGACCAGGCGGATCTCCTCCAGTCCGGCCTTGGCCTGCTGCCGTGCGGCATCACCCTCGACCTCCGCCTTCTCGCGAGGGAACGCCGACAGGCAGGCGCGTGCGGCGTCGCGCACGCGCGCCAGCGCCTCGTGCAGCTCGTCGACGACGTGGTCGATCCGCCCTGGCTGGACGCCGGCCAGCGCGGCCGCGAGCGCGTCGCCCGCGTCGCTGAGGTCGTCGGTCTCGCCGTCGGTGTAGGGCCGTCCGCGCCGCGCGGCACGTTCGACGATGGCCGGGTCGAGGTCGGCGGTCGCTGCCTGGGTGACCCGGGCGGCCAGTTCGTGCGCCTCGTCGACGACGACCGCGTCGTACTCCGGGAGCATGGGCACGCCGTCGATGGCGTCGATGGCGAGGAGCGCATGGTTGGTGACCACGACGTCGGCCGTCGACGCGGCCTCCCGCGCGAGTTCGACGAAGCACTCGGCAGCGTGCGGGCACCGCGTGGCACCGAGGCACTCGCGGTGCGTGACACTGACCTGCCGCCACGCACGGTCGGTGTGCGAGGGTGCCGACTCGCGGTCGCCGTGCGACCCGTCGCCGTTCCCCCGCTGGGTGGCGAGCTCCTCGGCCCACTCGCGCAGCTCGAGCACCTCGGCACCGAGCGTCCCCTCCGGGACGTCGACGAGCGTGCCCTGGTCGTCGGGCACCCCCTCGCGCACCCGGTGCAGGCATGCGTAGTTCGAGCGTCCCTTGACGACGGCGTAGCTGGGTGTGGTGCCGAGCACCTCGTGCGCACCCTTCACCAGGGCGGGAAGGTCGCGCTGCACGAGCTGGTGCTGCAGGCCCAGCGTGGCCGTGGAGACCACGACACGCTTGCGGTGCAGCAGCGACGGCACGAGGTACCCGAGCGACTTGCCGGTGCCGGTCCCGGCCTGCACGAGGAGGTGGCGCCCGGACTCCAGCGACTCCGCGACCGCCTCCGCCATCGCCACCTGCCCGGGTCGCTCCGTGCCCCCGACCGCCCCGACCGCGGCGTGGAGGACGTCGCGGACACTCGGGCTGTCAGGCATGCCAGCGAGCCTAGACGGCCCCCTCCGCACCGTCGGTCGGGTGTCCACAGGACGCCGTCGGCCCGCCCCGAGCGCTGCGAAGAGTTTTCGTGGTCAAGCGGCGAGACCTCCCGCTGGTCGAGTAGCAGCACGCGCGAGGAACGAGCGTCGTGCTGCGTATCGAGACCACCCGGCAACGGCCCAGCGCGAGCCGGCTCCCAGCGAAAGCCCAGAGTGGTCTCGATACACCTCCCCTCGCTAACGCTCGTGGAGGCACTCGACCAGCGGTGGGTTCGCTGGTCGAGTAGCAGGGACGAGCTTGCGAAGTCCCTGCGTATCGAGACCACCCGGCAACAGCTCCGCGCGGACCAACCCCCAGCGACGGCCCAGAGTGGTCTCGATACGTCGGGCTCAGGCTCGTTCCTCGCCAAGCCCGACTACTCGACCAGCGGTGGGTTCGCTGGTCGAGTAGCAG
>LULM01000014.1_pt1 | contig 44615 bp, 50 predicted proteins | sample 728151 | NCBI WGS metagenome assembly LULM01 (sample SAMN03860289, study PRJNA289734) | marine metagenome | biome: seawater column; feature: ocean; material: water; isolation source: Red Sea water column Station 149 - depth 200m | place: Saudi Arabia: Red Sea | collected 2011-10-15 | depth 200 m
TTCTGGTGGTGCTGACACTAGACGATATGGTGGTCAGTGGGGAACCTTAAACGCTGGTGCTGGCGGTGGTACTGGCGATGGAACTAGCCGTGTTGGATATGGGGCAGGCAATGGTGGCGGGGGCGGTGGTGCAAATGTCAGCCTAGCTGGAGCGCAAGATGGCGGTACTGGAGGAAGTCCCGGGGGTGGCGGAGGCGGCGGAGGAGCTGGTGGCGATGGCTCTGGGGCAAACTTGGGCGGTGACGGCGAAGATGGTGGTCAAGGTGAAGTTCGTATATGGAGTTGGTAAATGTCAGGATTAGTTCATAGCAGTGATTTAGGTGCGTCTGGATTATCAGGCGATTGGAGACTGTTCAGGTTTACATCGTCTAATTCCGCATGGACTATTCCAGCCAGCCATACCATGCTTTACTGCGAAGTTATTGGTGGTGGAGGTTCTGGTGCTGGTGGTAGTAGTGGTAACTATGACGGAGGTGGCGGAGGCGGTGGCGGAGCCTTTGCATATGGAATGTATTCAATTTCTCATCTGGCTACTGCTGGAATTACTGCCCTCAACGTCACTGTAGGCGCAGAAGTTAATGGAGGAGCGGCCGCTAATGATGGAAATAATGGCAATAATTCTTCTATAGTTGGAACTGCATCAACCTCTGGATATGGCAACATGACTCTTTCCGCATTTGCTGGAGGAGCGGGGTCTGTTGCAAATGATGTTACCGGAGGCGGCGGAGGTGGAGGCACAGGCGGTATTGGTGCTGATGCTTCTGGCTCTACTGGTGGAGCGGGCGGTAAGCCTACTGTTACTGGAAGGACTGCAAGTGGTAACTCATCAGGTGGCGAAGGTGGCTACGGTGGAAGTGGAGCCGTAGGTGGTAATGCCGAATACGGTGGAGGCGGTGGCGGTGGCACTGCTACTGGTGACGCAAAAGAAGGTGGCTCAAGTGTATTTGGTGCTGGCGGTGGCGGTTCTGGTGCGAGTAATGGTGGCTCACAAAATGGCCGTGCTGGTGGAGCCTGGAATTCATATACGGTAGGAACTGGTGGAGCCGCTGGTGCTGTTCATGCCAGTGCGCCTACTGCTGGAACTGCTGGTACATCACGACTCTATGGTTGCGGTGACGGCGGAGGAGGCGGGGGCGGAGTTCAACTTAGCGGTACTGGAGCCGCTGGCGGGGACGGTGGAGTTCCTGGTGGCGGTGGCGGCGGTGGAGGCATGGGCCAAGGTTCACCGGGAGTTGGCGGTGCTGGTGGTAAAGGAGCGAGAGGTGAGGTGAGAATATGGGTGCTTTAGTAGGTTCTAATAATGACCCCAATTCTTCAGGGCTGGTTAAAGCAAAACCTAATGTTGAAGTATTTGCAACTGCTGGAAGTGGTACATGGAATGCACCAGTTGGACACACACGGATGTTCATTGAAGCCTTTGGTGGTGGCGGTGGGTCTGGTGGCTCTGTCAGTGATTTCTCAGGAGCAGGTGGCGGTGGAGCTTGCGCTCGTGGCTGGTTTGCCATTGAAGCTGTTGGGGAAACCTTAAATGTAGTAGTTGGAGCGGCTGGGACTGCTGGGGCTAAATCAAACAGTGCGCCCGGCGGTGCTGGAGGGAATAGCACTGTAACTATTCCATCAGGAGACACAATTTTATCCGCATATGGTGGGGCTGGTGGCCCCGGTTGCACAGGAAGTTCTGGCTCTGGGTCAGGTGGTGGTGGCACTGGAACTGCTGGCTCTGCTGGAACTATCTCTAGTAGTACCGTAAGTGGTGGTGCTGGTGGAAAGCCGACATTCACTGGTCGTACTGCTGATGGTGACTCTCTTGCTGGTGAAGGCGGTTACGGTGGTAAGAATGTTGGGGACGGTGGAGACGGCGATGGGGGAAATGCTGAATTTGGTGGCGGTGGAGGAGGAGGCAGATACGGCTGTAATGGTGGCTCCTCAATCTTCGGTGCTGGAGGCGGTGCAACTTCCCTAAATGCCAGCAACGGTTCTAGGGGTGGTGAATTTGGAAATTACGCAACAACTGTAGCTCAAACTTCATCTAGTTCTGGAGCTACTGGGGCTAATGGTAAAACCAGAGTCGGATACGGTGGAGGAGATGGTGGGTCTGGTGGTGAAACTAATAATGGCCAAGGCGGGGCTGGCGGTGCGCCCGGAGGTGGCGGTGCATCTGGTGGATATAACAGCGGTGGGGGAGGCGGTTCAGCAGGGGCTGTTGGAGCCGTTGGAGAAGTCAGAATATTTAGCTGGTAGGTGAGTATGGCAGTAGTAAGTAAAGCAATAGTACGAGATAGCGATGGACTGGTTCTCAACGTATGTGCGATTGAGGAAAGTAAAACAGAGTGGCCTAATGCTGGTGAAAGTCTAGTGGATTTTCGTGTTAATTGTGAGATTGGTGCGACATGGAATGGTTCCGCGTTTACTCGAGCGCCAGCCAGGGAGGTAACTCGCACTGAGACACTGATGGGCGAGTGCATGACTACTAAGAAAGTTGATAGGGATAATGGCACTGCTGAGAATAATTATCTGGTAGATAAGACTACTGACGAGATCAAAGCAGAGAAGACAGAATTGGCAGCACTGTTAAAGACAGCGCATGAAGCTAGGGATTTATCATTTGAAGAATTAAACATGCGAGTTAGATTAAATATTGAGGGGTATTAATATGCCAGCAAAGATTGCACGTAAAGGTGGAAAGTATGAAGTTAAGACTAAGAAAGGTACTACAAGTTATGGGTCTCGTAAAGAAGCGCAAGCCGCTAAGAAAAAGGCTTATAAAAAATAATTACGGGACAGTGATTTATCAGGAACCGGATGGACTAGGCGAAATTTTAACGATTAGAGTATACTAATGCCATTATTAGGTACGCCATTAGTAGAAAGGACACGTATGGGAAAGTTTCGTCCACAGATTTTTCTAGCCATAGGGACATTATCTGCACTAGCAGGTTACGCAGTTCATATGGGAGTGCCAGAGGTGGCCACTGCGACGATTGGCGGTGTGATTGCCCTTGGCATGAAGGTTTTAGAAGGTGAGTAGTGGCTACAGAACCGGAGCCACATAAGAAGAAAGACAATAGCGGGAAAGTTACCCTGAGCGGGCGCGAATTAATCGTGCTTGTGATCTTTGCACCGGTTGTTTTTACCTGGCTATTTTTAGCGGCCAGAATCATTATAAGCGCGACTACAAGTAGTAGTACACTGGACTCAATTGAAGGTTTATTAACGGCATTGGCGGTACTCACAATACCTGTGAGTGCTGGAATTGGCAAGCTATTCGAGGGCAGTTGGTCAAGTCAAGATGGAAAGGAGGATTAGCAGCATGAATTTGTGGGATAAGCTAGGAGCGATTATAAAAAGCAGGCAATTGCGGATACCAGTACCAACTAGTTTCCCGCGAATTGGTTTGCCGAAGCTTTTGCAATTCCCTAATGTCTCTCTGGGACAAGGGAAAGTAAAATACGTGATAGGTGGTTCAGTCTTATTAAGCTCAACCGTTGTCACAGTAGGGCTGATCTTTGCCGTCTACGATGTAGCAAGTGCAACCTTTGAGTTCCCGAAACCAGGTGCAGTCTATCAGGATTTGCATACTGGGGGGACTCTTGGGGAGCCGTTACCACCGTATGCTGACGGAACAGAAAGTCAGACCCTAAAGATTCTTCTTGCATCTGGAGCGCGTCTTAGTTCACTTAATCTATCCGACATAGAGATCGGTGCGACTGGGTTGACCACAGCGTGTTTCAGTATTCAGCGAGCGGCTACAAATAGCACTGGATTCTTGAATGTCGATCAGTTCACCGTTGACGGTCTTGTTGCACCTACAATGAATATGGGCAATACGGAAGTCAATACCCTGAATGTTACGGCACAAGTAGACGGTGGTAGTAATAACGTAACCATCGATAGTACGATCTCAGATATGACGATCATGTCTGAACGTGAAGCCGGTGATTTCGTAGCATCTCCAGGAACAGTAGTTGACCGTATCCTGATAGAGTTCCTTGGAGAAGCGTATATTAAAAGCCTCTCGGTGACTGATGTGAATTGCTCGATCTCTACCGCTGCTACAGGAGCTATAGATTGGGACCATATCAAGGCAGGAAATATGACAATGGGCAACGTCAAGGTAGGGACGGGTTCGGGTGTGAACTCAGCAGACTTCACGCTCGATACTACAGTCAAAGCCAAGAGTTACACGAGCCAGATAGTTGATACGCCGATCACAGTAAAATAGGAGTGATATGTTAGTACTACAATTATTACGGCGCTGTATTCAGGAACGCAAGGTTATGCGTAAAGCTCTAAGGTTATTAATCCTGATTGAAACCATTGCCAGGGATTCTGCGGCAAGGGCCAAGGAAACAGAGGAGAAGCCTCGTATCACCAGGGAAGAACAATCCAAGGTTACCAAGGCGTGCTGGGACCTGATCAATACAATACGGGATGAAGCAGTATCGGAGCGAGTATGAAAAGCGCTTTGGTAGATCAATTTGATGATGAAAGATGGGACGGTGTGGTCTTCTATGATGGGCTGGATGACGCTTTCCTTGGAATATGCGAACAATATCCCGGCCCACCTATTGCTTTGTATGATCGAACCAAGGCTATTGAAATACTGGCAGAAGGATTAGAAGGAGATATAGAAGGAGCTGAAGAGTACTTTGAGTTTAATATCGCTGGGGCCTTCGTAGGCGAACAGACCCCAGCGTTCCTGGTTAGACGGGAGGAACTCCTGGACGATCAGGGCCGTCTGATATAGTTCCATCGGGACTAAGTGTCCATGTAGGCTTGGTCTCTAAAACAAAGTCATCTTTAACCATAACTGTGCGGGGCGAATACCCCGCATGGTTACAGTAATTCCAGATAGATTGACTAGACACTGATCGATTATGGGGAGCCAGCATTTCGTTTATCCTATCAGCTGCATCCCATAAGCTAATCTTCTCATGGTTCACAAGATCGACAACGTATTGAACGATGTCAATCCCCAGCACTTGTTCCAGGTCGATTTTCTTAGTATTTCTAACCATTATCTTCCAGCCTTTTTAATTCCATTCGTATAGATGTACTGCTGGGCTTTGTTGCCTGATCTATTATTTCTGGCTTGACTCCCAGCTTCTTCAGCTCTAATGGATCAATGCTCCCTTTCCTCGTAGACTTGACGAGATCAATCTGGATTCCATTCCCTAGCTTTATGATATCAGCGTCTACGTCTTCAAGGTATTTGTCCATTTCAGCCCTGAGAGTTTTCCCACTTTGCTCGTAAGCTTTCTGTCCCTGCCTGACTCCCAGCATTTCTTGCGCTAAAGCTTCTAGCGCGGGATGGTTCATTTGGATTGTGGTTTTTTCGGTGGCCATAACTTTCTCCTTTTAAAAATATTTTTAAACTATACCAAATTATAAAGGGGTTGACAATTAATGATGGTAGATTCTAGAATCGGGAGTAGGATGTGGTGGCATTTTTACCATTGGTGGTCCTCTCCTAAAACTCCCCCTGGTCTTCCCTGCCAGGGGGTTTATTTTACTTAGTGATAATTTGTATTTATAGCAGGGATATTAAACATCTTTCTTTGGGGCTTCGGGTCTTCATGGATTTCTGTCCATATCCGTTTTGCCATAATCTTTCCGATACCCGGAACTTCCTGCCATTCTTCTTCAGTCATCTCCACCATACGAGTAGGGCTGAAGGCGTATTCCTCTACTGACTTACTGCGGTTCCACCCTACACCTGTAAGCTCTTTTGCCCAGCGTCTGGTTAAAGATGGCATATCAAATATACCCAGATCGGGAAGAGGGTCTTGCTGGAATATCTGCAGGGAGTTGTGATCTTCGGGTTTTGTCTGGAACATATGGTACAGGGCGATCACCTGCTCTGCTGTTGTCTTTGGCCCTGTTGTCTGGATAACATGTACACCTGCGTAATAATGGAGTTGAAGAAGGAATGATTGAAACCGGTAATAATCCATATTCGGAACTAACGGGGTCCAATCACGCCCACGCCTCACTTCCAGTAACCCGTTGTTCCGTCCTTTCCTCACCAGCCCTTCAACCACCAGGAACTGGAATCTACATCCTTCTTCGCGTCCAAGACGGATTTTGTTTACCATTGATCCATCCGTCATTGACCCGCACAGGTCAGCGGGTTTCTTACGTTCCCCGCCTATTGCAACGAGCCTGCCCTCAACCCACTTCCCGGTAAACAGGAAGTCGGGTCGAATAGCAACGCTTACACCAAGGTCTCCAAAGTGAGGCTTTAAATCAAGGCTGTCATCTCGGGGGCCTAGCGTACTTAGTAATATCATCCATGCACCACTGATGTCAGCTGGTTTAAGTCAAGGCTTAACAGCCCTAGAGCTGGGTCGGGGATCACCTTTCCCATCAGCCCCATATTGTGCCGGCATTTCTCTATGTATGCGTAGAATCTTTCAGAGGGATCGGTAGCCTCGTCGTTCCTGTAGGTGACTACACTCAGCTGGGCTTCGTATCCCATCGTGTTTAGTCCCCGTACATCTGTAGGTTTATTACCATTGGCATCTGGTACACTACCGAAGACTTCCCCTCTTCTTTGTATAATAACAGCATTCATCTTACTGTCGTGAGTTGACCGTACAAGGTCTCTTAGGGGTTCCTGCCACTGATATGCCTGGTTGGGCGGTATCTGGACCGTCTTGCCGAAATGAGCGTTCTTGGCAAGGTCTGTGATAACAGTCATGGTATCCAGAACTATAGTGCCTTCTTCCTTGGCACATAGCTCACGCCAGAGCTGAACGAATTCGTTCCACATTGTATAGTACTCACCTTGTGTGGACTCTGGCCTGATGATTGGATTGGATATATATATCTCCTTGTTCTGGGCGAACTGCTCCACGACTCCTTCTGTCCCGCGATCCAAGTTAATGTAATAGATCGGTGGCTTCCCTGTTAGCGCCAAGTATGTCTTTCCTGTTGCGGGGCCACCGCTAACATGCGCTATGATTCTCTGTGGTTTCTGTGTAGGTGCGGGGGTAAAATCAAATGTTCCCACGGTTCTCTCCTTTATTAATACTTCTATTACCACGATACATCTATATCTAACACACGTAGACTAGGAGCCTTTAAAATCATTTTTAAAGGAATTTCTACAGGTATAGATATAGATGATTTGTTCCTTGAGGGTATTCTTTTAGTTGTCTGGTATTTTAATTCTGTTACTTTCCCAGTCTTTAAATTTGTTTGGGTTATTTCGTACGAATGACCATATGTGGGATCGATTATGTATCTAAACTCTTTAGCAGTTATCAATATCCGTAGGATTTCTTTTCTACTGCTTTCCTTTAGCATTCTGACATCTACATCTCCTGTAGACAGCAAGTGTTCGATTTGATCGAGTGTTATTCCTACATCTTCCTTAGCATTTGCTTTACGTTTGCGTGGCATCGATTCAGCCATTTCCTTCTCCTACGGATTATAATCTCGTGCATTTAAAAGCATCTGCCAGTTCTCTTCCAGCTCCTGCTGAGAAAACTCCATCTCGTGCCATACCAGCTCTGTGTTAGGTGGTCTGGCACTTACATGAAGTACAGTCAGCCATGCCTTATTTGTATGAACCATGTGACAGTAGGCTTTCACCTGAAACATCCATCGATCATACTCGCGAGGCGGATGGAGCGGCCTGAATCTGGTCTTGCATTCCCATACATACGATTCGTTTCCGGTATAGCATATCCCGTCCATTGTCCCTATGATGCCATCCTTCTCGACAGTTACGTCAGGCACGAATACATCTGCTTCTCTTTCGACTAAGGGTCTCATAACCGCTTCTTCCCAAATGCGGCCAAAACTCATAATGTTGGTAGCCCACTGGGGGCGATCTTCATCATAAGTTTCTTCAAGAACCTTGGATATTAATTCGCTAACATGGGGCTTCGTATTATCCCTGGGGTTAGACGGGGCCAGCATATCTGCCAGCCCCTCTATGGTTCTATGACTTTCCATTGATACTTACCCCGTCATCAGCTACGGTGTAACCGAATTCAGTTGGGTAGCTTGGGTTCTGAGTTAAGTATTTGAATATGTCATTCAGATTAGGTATCTCTACCTTGTTGTTCTCTATTGTCAGGTAGGCAATAAAGTTAGGCATGGTGTTGATCTGCGTCGTGTCACCCATAAAGGTGTCAAGCAGTGGTTGGATTGTACTGTTTAGATCAGCAACCGGAGCTACCTCAGCTACAGTCGATCCACCGGCTATTGGATTACTAGGCGGCGGAGTTGGTGTATTTGTTTGCGCTACAGCTACACTATTAATCCGTGTTGGTGCATATATAAATGGTTCATAAGTAGAAGTAGGATTTCGCTTTGGCATGGGGCATCTAGCCCAGTGCATATTCAGTCCTACCAGAACTTGCTCGATTGGCTCTTCTCCAGCCAGTCGATTAACATCAAAGTTCGGACCACTAGCATTCGGGCTGTTCGATAGCTCTGTAATGAATTTCATAAACTCAGAGTTACCAGCGGGACGGGGAGAATTAGCATCGTTGCCGGATTCAGTAGAAAAGGCAACCATGTACTGCCCTACTTTTTCCCTTTTGTATACTCCACCCGGAGCCGTTGGGTCCAATACTGCAGGGCTGAATATATACGCAGACCCGATATCATATGTAGTCTCAAAGGTTTCTTCTTCCCCCTCTATCGATAACTCGATAAACAAGGAACAGGATATTGTCTGCTTTCCCTGATTAGGCCCGCTTGCAATGTACACGGGTTCTAAGACCTGTGTTTGCTGGTTCCTTTTTGTCCAAGGTCGTTCACCATAGTATGCGCTGATAATAGTTGCATCACGGTCATCAGGGTTTCGCCCACCCTGACTGGCCTGACTAGGACGTAGATCAATTGGTGTTACCATTAGTATTACTCCTCTCATAACTTTCAGTGTGTTTTTTACTGATTTGGTATAACTGTTTTGATTCCATCTTTTGCACCCATTCGCTAAAGGACATCCCCATTCCTTGTAAGTGCGCTACTAGCAAACGATGCTGGTTTCCATCCACGTAGATGGTGGTGCGTATTGGGTCCTTTTCTATTCTAATTGGTTCATTCATTAAACTCCTTCCTTTAAAATATGATGGGACAGCCGACGAAAACTATCCCATCGATTCCGGCATGTGTGTTGGTAGGGTAGGGACACGCCGGTATTACCTATAGTATGTTGTGATTACTTGATTGTCAAGGGCGCAGGTAATGACTCTATAGTTCCCTTATATCGCGCTTGAAACCACGAGGGCGTGAGGTAGTGATACTTGTTCCACCACCAGAGCATCTGATCGTCTGTTATGAATACCTCAGACCAATCAGAGGGCGAACGGGTAGCACGGCCACAAGCCTGCACGAGAGACTTAGCTATTACATGGTTGACGTATTCTTTATCGTCGCTCTTTCGTAGCTTGAAGACTTCTGTCTGCGTCACCGGCCACGGTAGTTTAGCTACGACAAGGAATCTCGCCATATCCCCTGGAAAGTTATACCCGACCGTAGCCGCAGGGCTGTTGAGTACCTTGGGGTAAGGACTAGCCTGAAAGTCTTTAATGACCTTACGGGCCGAATACCTTGTGTGTCCCATCAGGCGGTCTTGGTAATGCGAGTTACTATTTATATAGTCAGCATTACGGTAAGACACCGGAAACACAATCCCCTTGGAGTCAGGCCGTTGAGCTATAATCTGATCGATCCTTGATACCCAGAATCGCCTGTTATCCTCTGTCATATTGTAGGTTACAGGGCAGGTCTTGATATGGTGGATCGGGGTATTCCCTGCCGGGAATGTTGAGGGCATATCGTACCAACTAAGTTCTTCGGGGTCAATACCCAATAAGTAACAGTCGTTGGGTGTCAGGTCTGCAGACATTAGCAAGACCTTCCGCGTGTCGCCAAACAGGAATGGCTTGTAAGCTGATATCCAGACGGGAGTGAATACAAATGACCCGTTCGGCATTATCTCTACGGCCCACGGCGCAGGACTATTAAGGATTATTTGGCGCGTTGAATGCCATTTTCTTTTAACAACTGATGATCCTTGAATTTCGTTTTTCCTGAACCAGTTTCGCCAGTTGTTCCAGTCCCAGTTGTCTGGCTTGGGTGGAAGGACACCGATCTCTATGAAATATTCGCGGGTCAAGGTAATTGTCATAAAGGATTCCATTGCGGAGAACGCCGTGGAAGCCTCGTCGCATATCAGCAGGTCCGCATTGAAGTCCTGCGTGTAGTTATGCAGAGAGACCCAAGCGGCGTAGTTGGTTGTAACCAGTGGGGCCTTTCTTGCTACCTTGAGCTGATCGTAGTAGGTACAGCCCCCTTCTTTTAACGAGCAGTACTGACCCAGTGTATGACACGGTGCTTCATCCACGGAAGTTTTGCGGTGTTTATTACAGCTGTAGTTGTTTTGACCCCTGATATCTGTCATACCTATGGAGTCAAAGTCATGCATCAGCTGGTCCTGTAGTCCCTTGGTATGGGTCAGTATCCTGGTATTCATTTGGCTTAACCGGCTAGCGATTACAGCTATGATTGATTTTCCACTGCCAGTTGGAGCGCTAAGGCCCATGAATCTGTTTGGTCCCTGCAACCATTCATATATAGCAGAGACTGCATCTTCCTGCCCTGGATACCATTCGGTAAACTGTCCCTCTCCCAATATTAAATGTGGTGGTGGTAATATCATTTTGTATCTAAATAGAATCTAAAATTTCTTTCTATAAATTCTATAGCCTCCTCTCTAAGATTTAGATCAGCGATTGTTTGAGCTATGCCTAGAACTTCTTCTACTTTTTCTGTAGCGGCCATCCTTCCCATCCTCTTTTCATACTCTTCTATATTATTGGCTAGCTCTTCTAGGATGCTACGAAATTTAAGCCCGAATTCAAGCGTATCGTTGAATCTTCTTAATACATCGGCTGTCTCTATATGTTTGGTTATATTGTTATCGTTGCCAAGTGTAACTGTAAGGGATTGGCATAATAACACCAATGAGTACCTTAATGCATCAGCAAAACTTGCGAATGCATTAGGGTTTCTTCTTACTACTTCTTCATATAGATCATTAAGCTGCTGATAAGTAGCTAAAGGGACCCTTAAACTTATAGACCTTGAATGCCCATTAGGATCATTTGGTGGATATAGTGGTCTTTGAACCATAAATAACTCTCCTTATATATATATAAGGGATTGTAATACAGTAATACATATAATTCAATATTGCATTACTGTATTACAAAATTGGCTCTTGTTTTACTTGCATTTTCTTGTTACACTCTCGTTAGCCCCCGGGGGGCATGTCCGACTAGGACTTTTCCCCGGGGTATTCTTTTGGCATATAATTAACCGGTCTAATATGCATTAGGTACTGAACTCTTCCGCACATCATGCATTTTAGACCGGCTAATTCAGGGTCGTAGGTTATTGTGCCTTTACATTGATGGCATTTTGTTGTGGTTAACGGGGTGAATTTTGCCATTTGCGTTTCGGCTTTCATTGTACAGGAATATTAGTCTAGCTCTTTTATTCCAGTTACTTCCTATTTTTGCGTTTTTATACATTAGGTTTATTGTATTTTGAATCGTACTTGTACTACATTTCATTTGGCTTGCTATTTGACTGTTGCTTAATCCAATTGCTAAAAGAGACATGATTAGCTGTTGCCTTTTGGTTAGTTTTATTTTTTTGTTTGTATTGTCTGGCTTGCTCGGCTCGCGTGTTTCGCCTGGTTTGCTCGGCTCGCTGGTTAAGTAGTTGTACAAAGCAGTTTTCTTCTCCTGTTGAATGAATTTTACATAAAATTTTTGAGCAATATTTACATTGCCTGAATCCTGGCCTGGTGTAACATATATCGCATAGCAGGTCTAGAAATTGCACGGCTAGTTTGGGATAGCTTGTCTCGCTCGGCTCGTACATATTACCCTCTGCAGTTATGGGGTTGATTAAAATACCAGATGCTAACCGCGCACCTAGAACATTTGGGTAATTTAAATATCGGTTTCATGGCTTTCTCCAGTTCACTTTAAAGTTCTTTTTTTCGCGCTCATGGTGACACGCCTTGTGAGCTACGTGCCACCCGCCTAAAGGTTTAGTAATGATCCATCTATAGCCCCCGCAGTAATCGCAGATGACCCGAGTATAAAGACCGCGCCGACCCTGAAAATCAGGATCGACGCGTTGAATCTCTGCAAGAGAAGCTCTATCCCCCAGCTGGGGGTTAGTTATATCCACTAGGAAGCTCCGCTCATGGCTACGAGCTTGTCAAAGGCTTTCTGCTTAAAGGTTTGAGTTCCACCAGCGAGAGCATTGTATAGCCGTGCCTCTGGCTTGTCTTCCTCATGTTTGGTTCTGGGTCTAACGATATGATCTGCCCATTCGGTTACACCGTTGAATACAGCCCAGCCAGTATTAGACACACCTTCAATGCTTTTAATGCCGGAGCCGTTAACTATAGCGTCATAGAGGGCATCGTACTTTCTGTGCTGGCCACCAGTCCAGCCACCTTCTTTTTCTTCTATGTCCACCTTGTAAGGATCAAGTGCAAACAAATCCATTATGAATTCAGAGATATCCCCTGTGTTCATACTCATCTGGGTGAGCTGTTTACAGGTGTCTCCGAATGTATGAAACTGCTCATCTACTTGGTCAAAGAATCCTTGGCCTAGTGTTTCAAACTGACCTATGCTGGCCCTGTGGACCATGCTGAAGCGTTGCTTGCTGCCGTAGATAGCTACGTTGAGCTGATTGAGACAAGCTAGCCTGAATGGAGCTACACTGACGCGCAATGCGTGACTCCCGTCGTGAGAGTTGAGAAACACCAGCTGTGACTTAACCGTATCGTTCGGGAGTATGTCTTGGCTTGAGTCCAGATCGGCAATGAAATAATTCACTCGCCCGCCTTTAAGCGAGCCACCTGAAACGAAAATGGGCCGACCGCCAGTCAGCTTGTCTAAATCCTGAGCTGACTGCAGTGCGTCCTTAATTGTGTACTGGCTAGAAAACCCAGTCCTGAAAACTGTCTGCGTATCAACTCTGCCTACGGCATACTCTCCGGTCTCTAATAGCCCCTCGCTAGTCTTTATGAAGGTTGGTGTCTTAAACAGCTTGTGTTGGTCTAAACCCGCTTGTATGGCGATCTCAGTCGCTGTCAGAGGTTCTTCTACTACTATGGACTCCTTAGCTCTGCCGTAAGGCACTTTGTTTGCTACGGCAATTTGAGAGTCCTGTTCACCTCCATAGCCTAAATGTTTCCCGTTTCCCTTATCCTCTATTATCCAATTGGTAGTCATGGTTCCCTCCTAAAAAAATAGTCCCAGCTGATTTCAGCTAGGACTAGATGATAGCACCACTTATGTTGTCAGGCAACTATTGTTTTGCTTTAATCGTTTCCTTTTATATCGTCGGTTATTGGCAAATAAATTGTAATTATAATGCTGTCACTGTCTACCTCTTCTTTATACAGGACTTCATCTTCAGCAAAGTATTTATTTACAAGTTTCCGTATACTATTGATTACCAAGTCTTCTCTTAGCATTTTGTTCACCGTCCTTTATATGCTCAATCTTTGTGAGGGTACAATCGCTCCAATTAAGTGCAATTGGCTCAAAGTTATTACTAAAGTAAAAATCAATATCACCATCAACGCTAAAAGAATCTTTTTTAATCTGTTCTAACACCTCATCAACATCATCATCATAGTATTCGATTGTAATAGTCTCATTAAATGTTTCTTTAACTTCGTACTCCACATAAAAGGTTAATTCCATTTTAATTCTCCTTATATCGAAATTCTGTCTTTAAATGCGAATTTTTCCAAGGGTGTGGTAACCCTGACAATATGTTCCCTGTATTCTTCGTACTCTGAATCGTCAGCGCACATGCGACTGAGTTCATAGATGACCTCAAGTATTTGCTTGGCTTCTGCTATGGTTAGTTTCATTATGTCACCGTCCCTAAATTATTTGCTTCAATGAACTGGGCTAGCCTGACTAGCTCGTCTGAATATACGCACTGCGCTCCTGTTCTGTCCTCTACGTCTTTGAATGCGCCGTAAATTTCGCGGAACTCTTTAGCGTGTGGCCAGTCAAGCTCGGCTTGCTGGGCTAGCTCGGCTAGCATCCTATCTTGCCCTTCAAAGTCCCACTCTACGTCAATGCCGGGGTGATCTTCCAGCTCGTTACCTTCATCCATCCAATCGTTAAGACTGGCTTGTATGGCTCGCTTGTCTGGCTCGTCTAGCTCGGCTCCAAAATCATCTGATTGCCATAGCAAATCTTCTCCCCTGGCTACGCAAAGATAATAAGAAAATTCGCATACAAAAGCATTAAGCCAAAGCTCCCTGAATTCATCGGTGGACTGGCAACCGCCACAGTAATACCCTTCTACGACTGCGCCGTAGGCGGGGACTCGATTAACGAATCCCCCACCCATGCGTGCCGTGTCTGAACCGCACTCTAGACAAAGTGAGGTCTCAATCCGGCTAATATTACTCATTGCTCATCTCCTGTTTGCGAAAACTGTCTTTCATATTGTTTTCGTTTTGTATCTTCTCTTCCCAGTTGGAGTGACTGTTTTGTATTGCTACGTTTACACTACCATCACCAGAGGAAACGCTAATAGTCCCTTGCCAAGGTAGGAATAAGCCATTATCGTTAAGATCGTTTATTATCTCATCTGGCAGTGTTATTTCTACATCCCTGTATCGCCACGGGTTTCTCTGGCCTAAATGCGTATGTGGGCGTATATTGGCTATATGGCTATGAGAGTCGTTGACCTCGCCTTTATCGTGGATGTGTTCAACCAGCCTTTTTACATCGCTCCAGCGAGTTAGGTATACCTTGAGTTCGTATCGCGGTTTAGCTTTCATTGTTCTTGGCCTCTCTTTCTTGATCGCGTAAATCTTGCTCTATTGAGCTGAACCGGATAAGTCCCTGCTCTTTTAGCATTCGTTCCATTTTGATATAGACCGGAAGGAATTCTTCCATCAGCTTCGCAGACGCTTGAAGCCCTCTGTTCCCGCATTCGGACCTGATAATACGCAAGATAGGAACCCAGCTATCTGGAGCAAGGTTGACGTAAAAATCAGGCTCTCTAGAAATATCTTCTTTTAGTTGCTCTATAATTGAGCGACCTTGCACTTGCGCCTCTGGTGTCTGTTCCTCTGGGTTGTTATTTGGTTTAGCCATTGTTAGCCCCCTTTATTAATCTATGCATTGTGTCCTTTAAAAACATAAGTCGAATCTTGAGTACGTTATCATAGGTTGCTGTTTCTTTTATGCGTTCGTATAAAGCATCTACGCCATATATTCGGGCTTCTAGGACTAGACTGTCACATCCATCACAGACGCGCCCAGTTAAACCTAGATCAGGTGCTTCAGTGGTTATTGGCTCACCGTTGTTGCCCTGATCCCATCCCGATAGCATGTTTGTTTCTATTTCGTTTTGGCATATATCGCAAATCATTACCAACTCCTACCATCTACGATAGCAACTGTTCCAAGTATCGGTTGTTCAGCTATTATGCTTGCTAATATGTTCAGCTCTAATCCCAAACTGATGCCATCTTCGTTGACTAACATCTTTCCCTTATTAAGTCTGACTACCTCGACATACCCTCCGACTACGTCTTGCGCCTGTTCTAGATTTAGATTCCCCTTGACTGTGGTCTCAGTGCCCCTTGGCGATATTACTCTAGCCATATCGGCCCTCCTATATGAAAGTCCCTGTATTGTAACACAGTAATACGGCATTACTGTAGTACAGATCTTCTGGCTCGTTTAGTTCGTTTAGCTCGTATGGCTCGTGTAGCTCGTGGTACTGTCTGGCTAGCTTGGCTAGTTTGGCAGGCTCGGCTCGTTTTAAGCGTATAAAATCGGGCGGTTTTTAGAGCTGGAATAAATCGCCCAGGTGGATTTATTCGGAGCTGTGGAGCTGTGGAGCTGCGGAGCTGGAAAAGTGCGGCGGTGTCGGGCTTTTGAGTTTTGCGGGGGTGCTTATTTTTCGGGGGTCTGTGGGTCGGAAAAGTTCCGGCGGTGGGCTGTATGGCTATTTCAGGGGCTTATAATTGGGCAAAAAAATACCCGCTAGCGGTAAAACTAGCGGGCTGTGCTTAGTTATTGCCTACGGTAGGCAAATTCTACATGTGATGCATTGAATGTGTTTATGCTCCGGTTTTCCGTTCTCGGGCGGGCATACTGGGTCGACAGCACCATTAGCGAGCTTGATTGAGCGTTGTTCTGTCCGGCGGTTGTTTCTAAAAACTATGGTCTCTTCTCCGGTCATGTATTGTACGTCCTCTGAGTTGCTCATATAGAACGCGGTAGGGATGTCTAAACCTTCATAGGGTCGTGTTCCGTCTGGCGCGACATATTCACGCGGATCAGGTATCTCTCTATCTGTTGAGAATAAAACTCGACAGTTAGGAAGACTCGACAACTCAAGAATACTTTGTACCATGCTATCAACGCGCCACGAACGGGTGTAAAAGTAAAACTTCGCGTCGGCGTAGTGCTTTATCATCTCTATGAGCTTATAAACATACTCAGAGCTGTGAAGGTCTCCGGATACATGACCACGCGTTATGCTTCCGGCTTTAGGTGTTGGGCTTAGTCTTAGGTTCCGGTTATGCGCTATGGCTAACTCAATCAGCTCATAGGTGTTTATTTGGGATTCTAGGACGTGGGAATACCTACGTACGAAATTATGGACGTAACATTCCTTCGAGCATAGGTGACTCGCTCCGGGGCATGTCCGGCGATATATTCCGGCGCTGTCTGTAAATCCGACGTTAGGCGTGGACCAATTCCGAATTGGTCCTAACTTGGTATTTCCGCTTTGGGTTGGAATGTACACATTCTCTGAGCAGGCCAATAGTTTCCTATCTGGCCAGTTCAAGCCACAGTCCGCGCACAGTGCATATTCTAAGTTCCCATTCTCAAGGTCCATCACGTCGGCGGTACTGAATGCGTGAAGCGCTACTTTTAATATTGGGTGTGTCGGTAATCCTTCGGTTGCTACTAGGTGCAAGATATCCAAAAAGTTTTCGTTCTTCGTTAATCTTTCCATGTGCTCACGCTCCTATAATCTGCTTTTGTGCTTCCGAGTTTGTCCCATACCAGTTGAATGTATCTCAGCTCTAAGTGCTGGAATACGTGCTTGACTCTGTCTCCGGCCTCAAAAGAATACAAGTATGAAAAATGGTTTAGCGGGTCGACTAGTCCGCGCTTTTCAGCTAGTGCAAATATTGGGAATAAATCATTGATATGAAAGCGGTTCTTTAATATGGCCATTCGTGGTCACTCTCCTATTTTATTAATCCATAGTGTAAAAGTTCATCTATCACCAATTGATAGCGGGTAGCGTCGGTTATACCGTCTGGGTAGTAAGGAAATCCGAAGCGGTCTGTCTTCTCTTGTGGGTGTTCGAGTTCATATTGCGCCATTTTTAAAGCGGTGTCTGGGTTAAGTATGTATTCGGGCTTTTCTCCGGTCTCGGATGACGTTATAGGAGCATGCCAAATATGACGAGATATATAAACTTCACGGCTTATTGTTCCATCAAGGTGCATTATATCGGCGCTTCTTCGTAATGGTGGTTCTATGTCTCTTCCGTCATCGCGTTTATCTGCTGGGGTATAACTTCGGTAAAATTTTAAATCAATCCACGGTTCTGGGCAGTCCTTCACGTAACAGTGCTCATGTGATAAATACAACATACCTTTGTGACTCTCTTCGGGTTCCGGTTCCACTGGGGTATTCATAAGGTCCGCTAATTGGTCGCTGTCGTGGTCTAACATTGGTAGTGTTCCTCCTATTAATAGTATGTTCTGGTATTACCAGTTATAGAAGTATATCAGCTCATCACGTTTAATAATAGGTAATAGCGCCACACATTCGGCGGTAATACTGACAGCGTGCATATAATAGGAAGTATGAGTAATACAGTGTTAAACGAAAAGCGGGCTATGTTTTGTGAGTATTTAGCGGATGGCTTATCAGCTGTGGAGTCTTACCGTAAAGCGGGGTATTCCGGAACTTATCAAGGTGCTTCAAAGTTAGCCAATAATCCAGCAGTTAAGGAACGTGTCGCGGAGCTTGTAGCGGGACGGGTTCGGTTGTCTTCAATTACTCGGGCGGAGTTGGTATCAAAACAGCTAGAACTTGCGGAGCTTGCAAAGAATGCGGGTCAGTTCTCGGTATCGTCGAACTGCCTAGCTCAGGCCGGAAAGCTACTCGGCATGTACCAAGAGACTATAGAAATTGTGGATGGCTCATCTGGTGACGGGCGGTTACAGGAGTTTAGCATCCTTGAATTACGGGCTATGGTCTCCGGCGCTGGTGTGTTATCTGATCCGGCTATATCATAGCTGTGAGCTGCGAATTAGAATATAGGATTGCCTCTAGTCGTTAAGCGAGTGCGCCCGGAACGAATGTAAAGAGTTCCTGGAGCTTCGAGCAAGGCCAGGGCAATCCGAGAAAGTCCAAAACTTCCCAATGTTGTCAAAACTTCTCGATTTTTTGGGGCTCATTTCGCCATAGCGCTTGCTTCAGGTTCTCGGCGATGTCTTAGTCCGTCTACATTTAAAAGCTTTACTATTTAATGAAGGCGCCAATCCCAAAGCCAGTTATGAACGCCAGTGATATACCTGGCGCTTGGGATCCAAGCTACAAAGTTATAACTGGGCTTCTTGGATCACAGTTATAACTTTGTTTCCTATTATATATATCGTTAATTGCTTACCTCATCGACAGCTCTCCAGCTCTCCAGCTCTCCAGTTCCTAAACTCTCCAGCTCTTAAGTGGGCTTCGGGTGTCCTTCGTTTTTATGTCCTCGGGGGTTGTCCTCGGTTCGGCTCGGCTCGGCCCTTCTCTAAAATACGTCTCCGCGCGGGCTGGTGGGTATGGGGCTGTCGATTTTGTAGACATTGTCTATGGGGGACCCATATACTGAATATTGTAATTTTTGGGTTTTTGGAGATTTTAAAATTATGAATCTTGCTGAAACGGTTAATGTCACGTTTGACGATATACAGTATGAGTTGGCGCGCCGGGATTTTCACGATTTTTTAAAATATGTAAAGATTAAGGATGTACGGCCGGGAGAGCAGAGTTCTGGTACGATTCCGTTTGAGTACTGGCCGCATTTAAGGGAGCTGAACGACCATATACTTTCGACGCGGCTGGTTCAGGTTCTTAAAGGGCGGCAGACGGGGGCATCGTGGGATTTGGTGGCGTATGCGCTGTGGATGGCGATGTATAATCGCGGAGTTCAGTGTGGCGCTACCTCTAAAACTGAGCTGGAATCCTATGAGCTGATCAGCAAGGCGAAGTTTATATACAACCATTTACCTAAGCCGCTTCAGGTTCCGGTGAAATCCTTGGACAATAAGGCAGAGCTGGTTTTTTCGGCGAACGATTCGTGGTTGCGTGTATTTGCCCCGACCAAGGATGTAGGGCGTTCTTATACGTTTACCATGTTTTTGATGGACGAGTTCGACTTTCAGCCGTACCAGGTGGATACGATTGAGGGCGTTAAGCCGACGTTGGACGATATTGGCGGGCAGATGCTCATTGCATCTACTTCCAACCCAGATACCATAGATAGTACCTTCAAGACGATCTGGCGGTCAGAAAACAATGGATACGAGAAGTTATTCGTGTCTGCGTTATCGCGGCCTGATAGAAATGACGAATGGTATAATCGCGGATTGTCAGAAACAACAAACCGGTTTCGTTTTAAGCGCGAAAATCCATTAACTGCAGAAGAGGCGCTCTCTCCGCCCGACTCACTAACAGCGTTTGACTACGAAATCCTGGAATGGATGCGTTCGTTTTGCCGCGAACCTATAGAAAGGATAGGCCCAATTAATGTTTATACGGAGTTTAATCCTGGCGCTAGGTATGTCGCCGCGACCGATACGGCTAAAGGTGGCGGAATGGATTATTCTGTCACGACTATACTGGACGTTACGGAAAATGAGAAAGTAGTGGCGGATATATTCACAAATACACTGAATGTTACGCAATTCGTACACCAATCCATACTAATGTTGATGATGTACGAGTCTCCTGTGTGGGCGATTGAAACCAACGGAATCGGGGAAGCGACTATGCAGGCGGCGCAGAACGAAGGATACAAAAATCTGTACTTTCGGACTGAAAAGGCGGCTGGATGGTTTACGTCTGGCGGGTCATCGGGAGGCACATATGGTGGTACGCGTGCAAAAGTATGGGAAAATCTAATTGACGCAGTACATAGGAAACAGGTTATAATACCAAATGCAGCAGGTTTGAAGCAATTCTACGATGTTGTCCGCGACCCAGACAGAAATAGCCGCGTTGAGGCAATCACTGGAGGTCACGACGACTATCCTATTACAATAGGGATTGCACTGCAAATAAAACAACATGCCCGTAAGACGCGAGGTGAAGCCAGGGTAGACGCATCAGGCGAGAATGAGCGCAGAAGATGGCAGGATCGAATTATGGGCAGAGGTTCGGGTGCAGCTAAATGGTAAAACCTGATCTTGATTTTCTGATTAACAAACACAAGCTGTATCAGCAGCTTTGGCGACCAGCTCACGAGCATTTTGCGGTAATAGACAGTTATATAGATCGCACTTTTCCCGTGTGGCGTTCTCCCGAGAACATGGACAAGCCCTTTGTTCATCCACCGGGAGCGGGCGCAATCATCTCAGACGCTCTTGATAATCTAAATGTGCTGGATTTCCAGGTGCATCGCTCTCCTACTTCACGCCGCCGCAACGCCGAGAAGCGCAAGGAAGAAGCTGACCAGCTGGAAAACTCATTAAAAGAGATCATGGACGTAGCGTTCATGGAAGAGGTCGTATTTGCCTTAAAGCAAATGATGTGGCATCTGGCCGCATACGGCTATACTGTAATAGATGGACCGCACTGGACAGAGGTAGATAGGCCGATAGAGCCAGAGCGCGAAGACTTTGAAAGCGAATCAAACTACGATAAGGCTTACCGTATATGGCAGGCTGAATCGAAGACATGGATGCCTATCCGTATCCATACTCCTCATCCAACACGCATATTGCTCCCACCTTTTGAGTCTCGACCGTCCGAAGGCTTTAAGGTGGAGAAGCAGTATGCGATGCAAGTACTGGAAATGCTGGATCAGAGGGAAGATGACGGGCTTTCTATATTGCACCGTCCAGCTGAACCTGTCGATATGTTTGAAGAATGGGATGTTATCACCTATTGGTCTAAGGAATGGACGAGTATGGTGGTAAAGCAGCATCAACTCTACGTGGACGAGAATGTGTGGCGGATGATGCCATTCAAGCATTCCTTCTCTGTATGGGGCCATGAGCCGACTAATATTGGCGGAGAAAGGCAGGGACCACGCTCACTTGCCCGGGGAATACTGGAAGATGTATTGGATATGCTCTTAATGCAGGCACAGGAGATGTCAGCCCGGCATAATGCCTATGTTAACGAAGGATTTGGAGTAGAGTACACCACTGGCAATGCTGAAGATATAGTGGAGCAGCTTGAACGTGGGTCTCGTATTATTGAGCTTCCGCAGGGAGTGCAGCCTCCAACCAGGCGCGATCCTCCACGGGTGGAATCGTGGATGCTTCAATCGGAGCAGATTACAGAACACGAGATAGAAAAGGGAACATTCTCCCGCCGTGCATCAGGTATGCGTGAACCGGGCGAACGTACAGTCGGTCAGGCAGCAATTGCCCAGACACAGGTCTCCAAGCAGTTTAAGGCTGCCATGAAGATCGGGGAACGCCTATTAACTATGGTCAGCCAGGATATATTACGACTGGTAGACGCAAATGACGAAACAATCTATGCCCGAGGGCATGAATTATCGCCAACTTTAATAAACCACGACTATTCAGTATGGGTAGATTTCCCGCAACGGGACCCAGCTTTTGACTTAGCCGAACGAAACCAGATGCTTCAGGAGCATTCTATGGGATTGATCGACAACGAAGGGTATTGGATGGCGAGCGGAAAAGAAGACGTACAGAGGATTAAGGATGGACTTGCCCTTGATTCATTAAGGCGCACTCCGATATTCCAGGAATTCGTCATGCGTAAGGCGGCGGAACGCTCAGGGATTAATCCGCAGGAAATTATGCCACAAATGCAGCAACCCGGCGCAGTCCCACCGGGAACAGAGGGTGGAGCAGCCCAGGGATTACTGGGACCAAACGGGCAACCTATTGAAGGAATGAACAGTCCTGCCACGCCTGAAGGCAATCGTCAGCGTCAGGCGTTAACAAACGAGGTAATGAATCCTCCAAGGATAGTGCCATAATGCCAGAGATGAATGAATTAGATAGGGTAATAGATAATATGGCTGACGAGCTTATTGCTATGGATGAGTGGGCAAAAAGCGGGGATGCCATACCTTTAGGCTATCAGAAGATGACTCCGTCGGAGACTGCGCGTAAATGGAATGGCTGGTCTCAAGAGGAACGGATGGAGTTCATCAAGCAAAATGGGATCGATACTGCGATGAGCATAGCAGAGAAGGCGATGAAATATGGTAAGTAAACCTAGAGTAATGCACACTTTCTCAGGAATGTGGGAAGACGATGATGATTTAAACATTGGCAGAGAAGAAACATTACAGCAGGAAAAAGATCAAAGAGGAGTACAGGAAGGCGATTTTATTCCCGAACCTAAATCTTCATCAGCTCCTTCGACCGTTACTTCGTCAGGTCCTGCGGCTAGCGCGGATGCCAGATACTCGGGTGACTTCTGGACTCAGCAGGCTCAATCCCGTGCCGAATCTCAGTGGAAGGGAGTATACGATGCTGTTCGCTCTGTTGTGCTGGGGTCGATGGGTCGCGGAATGGGAGTATCCCCTGAAAAGGAAAAACAGCTTGCTATCAACAGGGTGTTCGGCAAAGGTGGAATGCTGGAAGACTTTAGCCGAAGTATGTCATCGCCGGGTATTGAAGCAGGAGCCACATTAAGCGGAGGCACTCAAAGGTTGCAGGTTTTACAGCAGAGAAAGCCGCCTGCAGGCAGAAAGACCGGGTACACCCTTGAACAATGGCAGAAAGATTACGAATTTGCTCAAACCGATCAAGCCGATATGCAACGGGCGGCATCCACGTACAACCAGCAACAAAGATCACTTGTGCAGGCATACACGGATGCTGCGACCACTTTAATTGATTATATACCTGAAATTTTAAGAAGCGGATTCGATCAGGATGCGATTGCATTAGCCGAGGTTACTGCAAGAGGGCAGGTTAATAAAGCAAATCCTTATTATAAAGCTCCTAGTGTATCAAGCTCGAATCCTTCGGTTATGCATACCTTTGGCGGTATGTACGATGACGACGAAGATACAGTGATGGGCGAAACCTTTACCCCAAGGGATGATTCGGGCGCTCCTCCACCTATGGATACGGGAGGAGAAAACATGGGTATGGGAGGGGGTAATATAGATATAGGCGCTCCTAGTGGTCTTTTTGATCCCAGGGTAGATAACACTGGAAATACTGGAAACTACGAGGACACTCCGCTCTTCAATACTCCTGACGGGCAACCCCAAGGAACTGGACTTACGAAGCCAAAAGGTAAATGGAAAGAACTGAAGAATCTTGATGACTACGTTACCGAAGTCGGTCAGATCGTATTTTATGGTGGGCAGTTCCAGCAGTTTACAGACGGCAAGTGGGTTCCATTGCAGTACCTGGGCGAAGAAGGGCAGGCGCAAAATGCTTACCTATGGGACCAGGTATTAAAGTCAGGTATAACATCTCAGGAATTTGGCTCATATAGAACCTTTTATGATACTAAAAGCGGTCTGGTAAAAGTTGACAGAGACATAGATGCTGGCGTTCTCTTTGGGCTTCCCGAGGGCGAAGGGCAAGATATTTTTAATCCTAGCCGGTTTTTTGGGTCAAGATACAACCCGGATACAGGAGAATATCGCGATCCGTTTGAAATATGGAAAAAGGCTCCAAGAGAGCCAGACGGGCCAAGTAACGCAGAGATATTTACCCCGAAAGCTCATAAGCTGCAATTAGAGCGTGACGCCGCCGAAGGCGGGACAACTCCTGGCAGCCGGCTTCCGGCGCTAGGAGCTGGATTAAGCGCAGAAGATACATATAACCGTCTCGCGGGCATGAGTCCTCCAGATTGGTGGCCTAAAGATGCAACTGGGAATTTAATGGTTCCCTGGCCTCCAGTGCAATGGAGCCAGCCCAGTCCTATGGCTGATCCGATAGCATCGTTTGATGCATCGACATTCAAGCAAGTACAGGATGCAGCGCGTCAGGGTGCATTTGGGGAAGGCCCCATGAAAGAGGCCTTGGGAGCTGATCCGTTCGGGGAAGCCGCAATAATTTCCGAAGATGTTAACGGTGACGGAATTTCGGAAATGTTTATCCGGGATACCGGTGGTAATATGCGCCAGATTGCAGCGCAGCCCCGTACTCCGTCTGTATCCATAGAAGACCAAATAGCAGACGCTCTGGCTACAAATAATTTCGCGAGAGCGCAAGACCTTAAAAGATTCCGGGACCAGCCAAGTGATATGGAGAGGTTTGAGGCGGCACTTCAATTCTCTCAACGCCCTGCCAGTTCATTTGAGCTTGCTAATATTGCAGCCGGGAATATGCCAGGAGGTGGAGTTCCCGCGCAATCTTTAAACCGAGCTTTTAGTGACATTGTAGGCGGATATGCCGATCCAGGTATGCTGACCAACCGGATGCTGAACGCAGACCCTGAGTTATCAAGCAACGCAATTAATGCCATATCTTCGGCAGGGCTAGGATTTGATGTCCCTGATACTCCTGAGCGGTTTCAGCAGGCATTTGAAGTTTTAATACAATCAGGGTATACGCCTGCAAGCGCAAGTACGGCGTTAGGGTTTTCTCCTGGAGATATCGGAAGACTGGAAGCTGCCATAACGCCTTCTTACCAGCGGGTAGGCGAGGGAGACCAGTTCTTACAGGAAGCATTTCAAAACGCTTTCCGTGAATATGATTTCCCTACATTAATGAGAGAAGGTGACCGACCTTCATCAATAGTAAATTCAGCTCTTAGTACTGAACCTAATAGGTTATCACGTCACGAGCAATGGTTAAAAGATCAGGCGGCTAAAGATGTCAGTCGAAATATGGACTATGAAACCGGAAGAGAAGCTTCAGAGAATGTATTTGATCCAAATTATGGTGGCGCTAAATTTATGCAAACCGGCGGTCCAGTTGCTCAAACAGGAGGAGCATCCCCGAGTACAGTTCAAGATGTATTTGGAACCGGAACTCCTGAATTAGCAGATGTATTAAACAGGTTTCCCGAACGAACCCTGGGAGCTGAGACGCCGGAAATGGGTCTTCCTTATTCTGTCTACGAAGGAAAGATAGGGACAAATTTGCCTCAGACGGGTGATCAATGGCAAAAGAGATTTGATACTGCTGGCGTAGGCGGCCCCACTTCTGCTGGAACTATGCCAGGAATGTGGGAAGATGAAGATGATGAAAATCTTACACGAGAACAGAGATTAGCACGGGAAAGGCAACGGCGAGGGGCTCAGGCTGGAGATTTCTCTTCAACCATGAGTACCCCTGCTTCAAATAGCCGCTTTCCACAGGGCGCACGTCAGCACTCTGGACTAATAGTCCCTTCAGATATGTATAATGTAATGAACAGGGAGCCTTTAACTAGCAGACAGCCAGCACTGGGAGCTTCCAATCTGCCGATAGCTTCAATGCAGGCACAGCGTAATATGACTCCTGGTGGAATGGCAGCGTATCAGTCAGCTGCTAAGTTTGCCGGAATACCAGAAGATGAATTCAGGTATTCATTGCAAACTACAAATCCAGGCGGATTCCAGTCTACAATGAAAAAGAAAACTCAGAGACGGCCTAGCTACGCATAGGAGTTTGTAAATGACTCAGCCTGACGGAATATTTTCTCGTATATTGCCTAAGATACGTGAATTTATTGATGATAAAAGAGAAGAGTGGTCAGTTACAGAAGACCAGCAGAGATTACGAAATCAAGCACGAAATTACACTGGGGCGCAGAGTGCATTTGGTTGGACTGGATTTGCAGAAGCTATGGCTTCAGGCGCTGCAAAAGGTCCGGTTGAGCCAGCTTTGCCACCGGCCTTGACTGCGCCAGATCAAATGATTACCAGCCCTTCTCCTGTTCCGCAACTTGATGCAAGCCAGAGGTTTGCGCCTACAGCCCCTACTGATACAGGAAACTATGAACGGATTCCTGGGGTCGGGCCTCAAACACAGGAAGGATTGGATTATATAAGATCAAAGGGAGTCGCTGATTACGCCAGGGGAGTTACAGCAGAAACTGCCCCTCCTGCTATTGATCCGAATGATCCTTTGAGTCCGCCGTTAACCCACCGTTCTGTCCCTATGGATAATACAGGAGTAGTAGCAGGGGGGCTTGATGTTGCAAGATTGGGATTTTCACAATTAGCTGAAGGAGTATTGCAAGGAGTAGAAGCTAATTTAGACGCTGATTCACAAGTACGCAAATGGCTTGCTAAACGGGGAATCTCTGAGTCTGTGACAGAAAAAGCTCAATTGTTTTCGCCTAGCAGCTTGCTTTCCCGTGTTCTCCAGCTTACTGGAGCGGAGTCATGGGAAGATGCTGATAAAGCCTTGAAAGGGCATGTGCTAAATCGTTCTGAAGTTCCCCATTGGTTGACCCAGCCTATAGATACATATAATTATGTAAAAAACATGGACGAAGACGAATCCTTTTTTGATTACCTTTATGACTTGACGGAAGATTATGGAACCCGCGCATTCGGGCAGCAGCTTGTTACCGAACTTGCGATAGAAATTGCAGGAACTAAAGGATTCACGCTGGCAGGAAGGTTGGCGGCAATTAAATCTCCTCGCCAGATACAGGGTGTTACTTCACCTGCAGCTAAAGGATTCCGTCCTTCATTTGATGCTTCTACTTTAACTCAGGAAAGACATCTTTATGATGATCCCCGGCGAATTCATTCTCCTTTTGGTGCTGCTGGAGCAGGGCGCATTCTTCAGCCAGGACAATACGATCCTACTGTAACCGGACCAACGGGTGGGACTCAAACAGTAACAGGAGGAATGTTTACACCAGGAGCTAAAGGGTTTGATCTCGAGATTCCTGCAAGTCAAGCAGAGACGCTAAAAATCGGACCTATAGGAGATATGCCTGTTGAATTTCCGCCTCAACCTATTAGGTATTTTGAATTATCCATAGAAGACGGGCGTATTCAAGGTTTAATTAAAGAAATAACAGATACTCCATCTAATAGAGAATGGATGGCACGCAATTCCTTTACTGATTTAAGAACTAACGGACGAGTAATTATTCCTGATGATGGCGGTCCTATGCCTATGGGACGCATCCAGACTGCACGTAGATTGCTTGTAGACGAGCTGGAAGCTATTAACCCTGGTGCATTTACTGCCAGTCAGCGAGAACGAGTTCTAAAAGCATTAGATCAAATGGATGATATTGAGTACCAGCACGTACGGGAATCAGTGAAGCCGGGAGTTCCTGTTTCTGATTTCAACTATCAAACTTTTTACGGGAAATATCGAAAAGAAATTGACGAAGAAAGAACGATAACTGAATTGTGGGAAAACCTGGATCAAGCTAAAAGGCGATTAGCGCATTATAAGCAATACGGATTTTCTAATTTATACGAATATCCAAAGACCCCGTTATTTAAACTTGCTGGCGCTCCAAATGTTCCAAGTAATGTTCCTAATGGCCCTGTTGTTTTTTCGATAAGGCCAAAGCAAGGGTTTCAATCTACAATACTCGAGCCGGGTACGACAACACCAGTAAGTACAGGCACGGTCCGAATGGGAACCAGGGAAAGTTTCACAGTCAATTATAATGACTTTGATTTCGGGGACCCTATAGCTCAAAGAGGGTCTATATCTACTCCTACTGTACATAGAATCGGAACTATGGACTTCATGCTGAAAGCACGAGGCGCAGATGATTCTTTTATAGGAATAATTGATGATGCAACCATAGAAGACGAGCTGAAAAGGTTAGTTGATGATATACAGAAGCAATATGATGAAGCAGTAGCTGCCCGCAGTAATATTGACGGGACCTGGCATAAGTATGAAGCAGCCCGACGCGATTACGAAGATGCAGTAACAACATTAGCTAATACTTCCGATCGCATACAGACCGCCGAAGATTTCGGGGATATTATTGACGGGAAGTTGCAACAGGGGCAAGCATTATCTCAGGCAAAAATAGATGAATACTTTTTCCTGAAAACAATATCAGAGCAAATAACAAGGGATAGACCTGATCTGACCCCTGGAACCAAGAATTTAAATAAATTTATCCCTTACGAAAACGATCCTATCCCATTACTTCAGGCTGAAACTTCCATGCATCCAAGTATTCAGTTTGTGGGAAGGGGTGAAATTACAGATCAGTGGCCGCAGACAGAAATGTCTCAAAAGTTTATACAGGATATGCCCTTAACTCCAGGTGAAGGCCATCCTGGATACAGGTTTATTCAACTGCCGGCAAGATGGGTCAGAAACGACCGGATATCTGAAGTTGACCCTAACATGCAGAACAAGGAAGTTATCCGGGAGAATCCAGTACGTGATCGTCTCGCCCGATGGCATAACTTTGCACATGAATCTCAGATTAAAGCCGGTCAAACGGAATTGGGAGGAGGATTTGGAGGGCAAAGACAAACTGTTCCTTCAGCTCCGATTGTGTATGCAGGTCCATCTCAATATGGATACGGAACCAATATTTCCCCGCTTAAAATAGGCAGGAGAGAATATCCAGTAGGAGAGCCAAACCCACAGGAATGGACTTTGGTTTCTACGACTGAAGAACAATATCGCAATTCTTTTATAAATGGCGATTTCGCTATATTTAGAGATGTAATGCAAAGCGGAATTGGTTCTATGGGGCGAGAGAGACTGCGAGAACTAGAACAAAGCGCCCTTTATCATAACTTCAGGAATTTATACGAAATCATTCCAGAGCAATTACGCAATATAGACAGACTCCCTGACAGCAGAGCCAGTACGAGAATATCGGATATCGTTGAGGCACTATATCCAGACTGGGAAAAACTGGGACTTCTTATTAGAACCAAGCGTAATGTTACGACAATGCCAGGAACCGAGTTTGCCAGAACCGTCGAGCAGGATATCATCAGGGTTGACTACGATGCTTTAGCAAATCATATGAATACGAATCCTTCTCCTGCGGACTTCGCCTTAATCATGCAGTTAAACAGAAGGCAGGATCAAGTTCCTGGTTACACTGGTAGTATTATGGATATGTTTAAGCCAAAACTAACTCCTCGCGGACAGCAAGCATACATCAGTACCACCGAAGAAATGAGGATTTTGCTACAGGCATTAGATGAAGGAGAGCGTGTTGGTCCTGTTATAAGTCAAGGTAATTTAAATTCTGCGCTTAATCAACTGTATCAAGACGAAAATTGGCGCATAAAAAGAGCTAGCAGGGTCAAGGAAAATGCGGAAGGAGTATGGAACAAGAAAGAAAACCCTGAAAGTGTTTTTGCTCCTAAGTGGGTTGTACTACGATCTGATTACGACCTAGTGCGAGCCGCAGAGAGATCGCGCCTCTATACCTCATTTGCATATAAAGAAGCCCGTGCGCCTATTACTTCCGCAGCGGACGAGCCTGTTTTGGAAGGCACATGGTGGAGTCAAGCTGACATCATAGACGGTAATCTGGAAGGCCATCCTATTGGCTCTGGAAGAATCAGGGGGACCAGAATGTTCCAGGGAGCTGGAAACGATTACAACTCCCCTGGTCTTTCTGCACGCAATTTCATCCGTAATTCCCTCGACGATAAAATGGATACCATCGAAGAGGCCAAAAGAAATGTTTCTGTAAAGCGAAATGCCTTAGAGGATGCATCCTCTAGGTATACCGGTCCTTCTCCCGAAATTAGGAAGCAGTATGACGAGTATCAAAATATGATACAGGAAATCCTGTATTCTCCTAATCTAGCTAGTCGATATACTGGGGAACCTCCTACTTCTCAAATAATAGGTAAACTTTTAGATGTAGATCATTCAAGAATGCTTCCTTCTCCTGCCGGAGATAGAATGAGACCACCGGGTGAGGGTTGGTATACAAATAATTATAGGCAGCCTCATCCAAGAAGGGGTGCAGTTAGAACTACTGGAGAGGCCGCAAGTTTGCAACCTATGTATACAGAGCCTGCATCAGGGGTTAGGGTTCCTCAACTTAGAGGTGAGAAACCTACTCCAGGAACAGGACCTATTGAAGGGCCTCCAGCCGGAACGACCGGGATGTTGCCTTCGGGCAGACAGTCGGGGCCTAATGTTGATTACTGGGTAAGGGATGGGAAAGTATACACAGCTGACGGTCGTGTGATAGAGGCCCCGGCCAAATACCACACATCGATAGTGGATAACTATTCTAAATTCGGGACTAAACAGGTATTTTTGCGTAACCCGGATATGCCATACGAAGTGTCGAACGCTGCCGAAAGAGTAATGTTCCGAAAACTGATAGAAGAGCAGGTAGTTGATGCGGCAAAGGCACAGCGAGAAGCCACTGAAAATCTTTCCAAGAAACCAGGGGAACCCATTTCAGTTAAAGCCAGCAGGGAGCATTACGACTCTTTGGGCAGAATTCCTGGAACCGCAGGGAAACACCCTAATGCTAAAAACCATACACCAGCGCAGGAAGCTGCAATTGAACGGTTGATTCAGGTTATGATGAGAACCAAGGAATTGCGGCCTAAAATAGAATCATGGTACGCCCATCAAAGAAGAATAGGTGTAGCACGAGGTGCAAGGGTTCTAGAGCAAGCGTTAGAGCAAGCCGATGCCGGTAATATGCCATATAGCGACCCGAACTTTATGAAAAGATTCTTTGGTGCTATCAAGCACGAGGAACACGGTATGCTTCAATTTACAGAGGGAGCATTTGAAGCAACGGATATTGAGTTGTTATACGCAGTTGTTAATGAGTCCGGCGAAAAGGTTATGACTAAAACAAATGCGTTTACATCCCTCTTTAATCTAATGGATGGGAAGATGATTACTCCCAGCCAAATGAAAATACTTGAGGATATTTTTGGAGCGCAACACGCCGATAAACTAGTAGAAGCCTTTGATGAAATCAAGAGACAACCGACTCTCTGGGAGAATATTCTTAGTGCTTACATGATCCCAAGGGTATTAAAGTCAACAATCGATTTATCTGCTTTATTGCGTCAGGGTCTGTACGTGGCGGTAGGTCACCCTAAATCTGGTGCATCTGCATCGTGGGCTATGATTAAGGGTGCATTTTCCCCGGCTAAGGCTCACGAAATCGATGATCTTATCAGGATGGACCCTTTATACCAGCTGTCTCAGGAAGGATGGCGTAATCCAAGAGGAGCGAAATTATTTATAGCTGACATACAGGGAGGTGTTGCCACAGGTGAGGAACAGTTTATGTCCTCGTTTTTGACTGATTTAGGATGGCTGCCTAAAGGCTTGTCAAAGCTACCTGGTGTGTCACTTCCTGCAAGAGGAAAGTTTGCCAGAACTGTAGAAAGAATAAATCCTATTGCTGCCTCAGAGCGTGCTTATACGACATTTTTGAACAAATTAAGAATGGATGTATTCAAGACATACGCTCATAAGATAGAGGCAAGATATCCTCGTAATCCAGATGGAACTATGAGCGAAGAAGCATTAAAAGCTTACGAGCAAGCAGCGAATTTTATTAACGCTGCAACTGGAAGAGGTAATTTGCCACGTTGGATTGCCGAGCCAGGAAATCTTGCTTTATTTTCACCGCGATTCCAGATGAGTCGTATTGAGTTGTTCAATTATGGCGCACGTTCGACTCTATCATCGATGAAGGGAGTAGCAGAGGCGGTTCCAGGCGTACGCAACCTTCCCGGAATTCCCGGAGTTTCAGGAATGGCACAATCTTATGCAGGAATAAACCCTGCTATAAGAAAAATGATGCTGAAGGATTCTGCTCTTAGCATTTTAGGCATCGGAATAGGAACCATGATGCTGGCGTACGGTATAAAGGCCGTATTACCTGACGACTGGAAGCGCTCTGGGATGTCAGCAGATTATGAGCCTAATCCTCTTAGCCCTAGATTTGGTCAATTAAGGGTTACACTCCCCGGAGGAAGGGCGGTTTCTTACGATACATCTGGTGGTATGGCAGTATTAATTCGTTACTCAGCTCAGGCAGGTTGGGGAGCGCAAAAAGCAACAAAAACAGGCGAAATCGTAGATAAAGAGCGAGCTGAAACCATTACCAGATTCATACGATCCAAATTGCACCCTACAGTTGGTTACGCAGTATCTGCCGCTACTGGGACAACATTTGCTGGCGAACCTACTTTTCCCGGAGGAACGGAAAGCGTAGATCGTGCAATAGAAGAACTTGGCTCACCAATGATTTACGAAGAGCTTATGGACATATATGACGAAATGGACAAAGTAGGTTGGGGAGCTGTTCCCAGATGGGGAGCTGCCTTCGGAGCTACTATTCCTTCGTTTTTAGGAATAGGAAGCAATGCATTTCATAATGTTCTTGATGTTCAGGATGCCATGACTAAGCGAATGTATCCTCACTTGGAGAGATATGATGATGCAAACGATAATCAACGAGCGCAAATAAACGCACATCCTCTCGTAATAGAAGCAAAAAAGGAACAGGAACAAAGAAATGTTAAAAGTGCGCGAGATGTTATTTACGCAGATAAAGCAGCACTTCAAAAAGGAAAAGAGGATAACCTGGCTGAATTCAGGGAGATTTACAAAGTTTTTCCTGATCCAGGTAACACCTTACGGGAAGCTATAGGAGACTATAAGTTCTCTCAGGCAAGAATAAACGATATATTCGTAGATAAAAAAGCGGATTCTATTCTCTATGGAGACAGAGCTGATCCATTACTGGATCAATTACGAGATGGATATCACGGGTACAAAATTGAAATTTCGGCTATTACAGGAGAACCAGATTTTATTCAGTGGAAATTGAATAGACAGCAATGGGTTGATGTTGGATTGTCTCTGGGGTTCACGGAAGAAGAAATAACAGGAAGGGGTGCTAGCAGATTCCCTCCAGAATACAGGGCGGAAGCGAATATAATAATGGAGTACGAAGCAGACATGGAGGAACTTTCTCCTTATTTTGAATTAGGAGTTGGACTTCCCACTGCTCAAAAAACATTATTGCGGCAAGCGGCAATAATACAAAATCCGAGATACTTACAATTGCTTCAGAAATGGGAATTTAAATTACTCCCAGGACAAAGAAAGCAGGATGAAATTACAAGAATGATGTGGGAGCAGAACCAGATGAGACTTGGTCCTACTGTTACCCGGGAAGAAATTCTAAGTGGACTTACAACAAGGTAATACGACATACCTTTGTGTTGCATTAAACACGAAAGTATGTTTAAAATAATGAAACAGCCAATCCGTGAGGAGAAGAGACTGTGCAAGAACCAATTATCCAGGACGAGCCTCTAAGTCAGGAACCTCAAGGAGAACCTGATTACCAAGCACTGTTTGAAGAGCAGAAGATCGAGCTTGAGAAACTGCAGAAAGAAGCGAATGATCTCAAATCTATCACTACAGGACGCATGAGGCAGCAGGAACGCGATGCAAAGCTTGAAGGTATTGCAGATAAACTGAGTACAGTTGAGCAGCTGCTAAATCTAACCATGCAGGCACAGACAAGTGGCAACCCATATGAGTTAGAACAGGAAGTAGCGCGTATCCAGCAAGAATCACAGGTTAGGGCGCAAACATCTGAATGGAACAACTTTTACGAGGGCGCGAAGGCTGAACTACAGGAGATAGCTACTTCTAAAGATTTAGACCTTTATACAAGTCCTGAATTAGAAAGTGTGCGCGAAACTTGGACATCGGCATTTAACTCTGGGGATAGAGTCGGAATCATGCAGGCGTTACGTGCTGCGGAGAAAATACAGGGGAAACCTGCTTCCGAAACTACAGAAGAAGAAGCGGAACCTGCTCCAAGAGCGCGATCTACAGAACGATTGCGATCATCTTCAGGCGGAATGTCATTAAACGACCAGGATTATGTTACATGGGCTGATGAACAGCAACAGGTACGTGATCTTACAGCAGACGAGGAAACACGTTTACGGGCTGCCTTGAATGCTATAAATGGTCGGCGAACAAGAAGATAAATTTTTAGAAATTGTGAGGGATAATGGCTAACGAGAATACAACTAGTACGCTAGCAGATTCGTTACCTGTAATCCGTCAGAGTGCGCGAATAGTAACAGAACTTTCGGGGACTATGACAAACCCGGATGTAGTAGAAGTTATTCAACTGGAAGAAAACCAGGGTCTTAGCTGGAATGAAATTTCCTTGGCAAAGATCACGGCCCAGCCAATTGGTGAAACTACCTGCTTGGATAATCCAAAGCGTTTTTGCGACACTCTGCTTCAGGTAACCCCAACGCTCATAGGTATCCAGACGGTAATTACCGACCGGGTGCGAATGAGAGTCAGTTCAAACGTGGCAGCCCAATGGGGTCAGCTCACTGGTAATGCCATAAACAGAAAAATGAATCAAGACGGACATACTGTCCTTGACGGCGCAACCACATCACTTGGTGGTGGGGCTTGTGCAGCATTAGATGCTGGTGAAATTGTAGCCGCAAGTGTGCGTATAGACGCTTCTTGCGACGCTCCAGTTCTCCCGGGAAGACATGCTGTCCTCCATCCATATGCCATACATGACATATGGTCAGAAATAGTACAGATTGGACTTGCTTCTAGTACTGGGGCTAAAGGTGTAACAGCTTCTATTACCCAGCTGAACGGTTCCAGTCTTGCTGATAACGCATTCACCCAGGGTCAATCGGCTGTTGGTACAGTTGGTGGAGTATCTATCCACAAGGATAGCCTCATCAGTACCAGTGGTTCGGCCGCCAAGGGTGGTGTATTCTCACACTGCGGTGTACTCCTAGTAAGAGGGCGCAGTCCACGAATCTTCGCAGAAAGGAAAAATTCTTTCGGTGGCGGAGCTGACGTATTGTTCCACTATGAAGAGTTCGCCTTTGGTGAACGTGCAGCCGGTAACCGGTTGTTTGAAATCCACTCAGACGCTACAGCGCCTGCTGGTTAGGAGAAGAAATAATGGCACAAACAGATAGCCCTTTGGGCGAGGTTAGAGAATTTTATGATTTTCTCGGGGACGTAGTTCCTGACCAAATCAATGCAACTGGTTCCACTGCTGCAACTGCAACTGTTGTCGCTGGGATTAATGGAATCATGCGTGTACACGTAGATGATGGAGACAATGAGAGTTCAATGGTAGCGGGGCAACTTATATACGAAGCCTCTACAGGATTTATATCAGTGGAAGTACGCGCCCGTGTGGATGCTATTAGTGACTCTGCGTTTTCAATGGGCTTCACGGATGCTGTTACTGAAACAGCTGGTGCGGCAGGTATGCCAGCCCATTTTAATACTGATTGCAGTGACGCTTTAACAACCACTGCCTCCACTGGAGCAGGATTCGTATATGACCTGCATTCAGCAAGTGATGCAATATTCGCTTGGGCAGTTGACGGTGATTCAGACCATGCGTGTGCGCCAGCCAATTTGACTTGCGCTCCAGTGGCCGCAACGTATCGCACGTATAAAGTAGAGCTTCACGACCAGGGTTGCGGAAACAAGGCCCAGGCTGAATTCTACCTGTGCGGTGACCATAAAAAGACCATGACCAGTGCAATAACCAGAGGAACTAATCTCACATGGTTTGTCGCAGCAGGAAACCGTGGTGGTAGCGAGGTTAACTTAGATGTTGACTACATTGATGTGAGAGCTTCCAGAGGTTCTTCCACTGCTTAATGGAATTCAAGGAAACACAGGAGTTTATTATGCCCTTAGATGCAGGAGCAATAGCCGGTCAAACCGCTGCTAACACGATACTGCACACTATGAATGCCCTTGGTGGGGACATTTCGGTTAATGCTGTGGCCCAAGCCTTCGGTCAGATGACTATGGGCCACACCCAGCAACTGGCGCAGCAAATGGCAATGAAGGAAGAATTACTGAATTTACTGGAAAAGCTGAAATCAGGAGAAGTAACTTTAAACCGTGTGGTAATAAGCGACAACTGGTATCAGATTCAGCCAGAAAGAGCAAAGAAGAGTTCTTCTGACAACGGCAAGACAATGGAGACTGCCAGTGCTGTACTATCGGAAGCAGGAGCAAGTTAATGACAACTACAGTAACTGAAGCGCCTCCTGTAGGTATTCATACCTATCTATTGGCACTTGAGCTGTCGGATGAGACTAATCGGGGTAGATTCCGGTTCAGGCTTGCTGATGATTACATCGATCCGACTACAGGGCTATGGAAGGATAAAGTTCTGGATAGTGCCCAGATGCGCGACTTGCCTACATGGCACTGTGAGCGCATAGGAGGGCAGATGTATATTCTCCACGCTGACCCTGATAGCTTCTTCATAGCAGTGCGTTGCGAGATGATTGTAAGCCCAGCAGGGGAAAGCAACCAGATCGATGTGTATGCGCCTTACGGAGAAGAGCGAGAAATTCTTGAAGCAATAAAGATTGATTGGGCTAATGAAAAAGTTCGGATGGTTGAAGGTGTTCGATACGATTACGAAAACATCCCTGCCGAAGAAACCCAGTGGAGATTGTGCGCGGACAAAACTGCTTGTGCATGGAGACTGCGCGATGAGAGAACTAACGATCTCTGGTATGTAAATGATTATCGAGGATTAGCAAATGCGGTTTGGCATGACGGGGGTACCCATATTTTCCACCGGGGGTCACTCATTGTGGACGATTACGGTAATGCTCTTATGCAGGCAATAGCATATGACTAGCTTGCGAACTGATTTTGCTCCTAAGAGAGTAATTACATCAGACGTTCAGCCAAACACCATGCCCATAATTTCTGAGATAGATTTAAACGAACCGTGTCTTGGATACTTTGAAGGGCCGTTAAATCTTGCTGGTGAATGGCATCGGTACAAGGTTGTCATTGTAATCAGGAATGATGCTCCGGCAGTCTGGTATTGGGATATGGGACCAGTACAGCCAACAGATCATGTTCCGATTCGTATTCCCGGCTATGTACCTTTGGGGCATGGCAAAATGGAAGCGGTAGAAACCCCAGCTCAGTTAATGTATCTGGCAGATCAGTTAAGGACTGGAGAAGTTTCTATGGACATGGACCAGATGGAACCGAATGATGTTGTCCGTCTGTACTGGGAATTCGCAGAAGAGAAGAAGAAGCAACCTAAGAAACAATCAACATTCGGCCCTGGTGGGTTTACAGTGAGGGACTAATGACTTTACAAGCGAGTAATATTGATCCAGAGATTTTAAGGCAGGCAGTGGTTGAAGCCTTGAGGGATAATCCCCAGGCATTAACTGATGCAGTACAGAATGATCCAGTGATAAGCTCCGATCTTCGGAATGCATTTGCCAGTGTTGCCGGGACTCCATTAGGTGTTCCGCAAACAGTTGAGTACGAACATAGCGGATATACCCGCCTGTACAACAGGAAGAACGGAGAATCCTCTGATGTGCTAACCAGTATGGTTGCTGGATATATGTCACGACGCTTTGATGACGGCGAATTGGTATGGTCAAGAGAGCCGATGCCTGAACTGCTTGATCCAGATGGTATTGTTTTATGCCCATTGCATGTAGATTCTCCGCAGAAAGATCATTACCGGTCTCTTGGGGTTCCAGTTGACTGTGATCATCCGGCCTTTAAAAATGAGTTCTTTAAAGAAGAGCATATGAGACGCAGACATCCACGTACATTTGCTCTCAGCGAGAGATCAGAGCAGCTTAAACGCGAGAACAACCAGCAATCACAGGCTGAAATATTTATGAACGTCATGTCTAATTTCGCAGAGAAGCTAAGTATATCGGGTGTTAAGCCCGAAGAAGTCTCTACAGTTGAGCAGGTTATAGAGAAAGCTGAAGAGATAATGCCTGAAATTACCCCTGAAGTGGAAGATATTGATATAATGGATCAGATAGCTAAAGGCAAGGGGGGGTAATATGGCCGATCAAAGATATCAAGTCCCTGCTGTTGATACTGACCTGGATGAAACATTAACTCTTGTTAAGAATGGAACCACCTATCTTTTCTCTGTTGCAATAGATAACGAAGATTCAGCAGAGCAATATCTAGTACTCTTTGATGCTGCGGCTACCAGTGATGTTACGCTGGGAACTACAGCTGCTAAGTACTGGGTATCAGTAGCAAGCGGAGGGTTAAAAGACCTTCAGTTCGATCCACCAATCAGGTTTAGAAATGGTTTGGTTTATTCATATGTAACCCAGCCAGACGGATCAACTGGGCCAACAAACCACGGTCACCTAGCATATGGGTACAGATAAAGGAATTTTATGCCAAATAATGGCTAAGTAACCTATGTCCGTAAGGCGTAGGTTATTTGTATTTTTAGAAATAGGATACGTCAATGGCAACTACTACGCGTTCAGCTATACGGACTAGAGTCGCAGAAAACTTAGGCGATCTCATATCGGTTACTACCAGTGGCAGTGGCTCAACCACTACATTTGTCGCAACTACCCTGAAGAATTTTGCTCCAGGAACTGACTGCGATGGATACTCAAACTTCGATGCTCTTATCACCAAGTCTACGCATGATGCATATGGCGAGATAAGACGGGTAAAGCTTGACTGCGGATATGCTGCCAGCACTACAACGGTAACTGTTGAGTCTGCTTATTCAGCTGCGATTAATGCCTGCACCTGTGTTGAGCTATATCGCAGGCCAGTAGATGTTTACAATCAGGCTATCACCCAGGCTATCAGGGAGTCCCAGTGGGATGGAACCCTGTATAAAGCTCTCCGTGATGAAACGATTGTCATTGATAACCGGCTGAGTAATTCGGATTTTGAGACTTTCTCGTCTACTTTTACGGGATGGACCTATTGCGGGTCTCCTACTGTAACGAAAGAAACCAGTATCGTTATGCATGGTTGCAGTTCTGCCAAGGTTGTTAATACTGGCGGGACTGACAAGCTTCTCCAGTGCATAGGTACGACACTCCCTATGAGTGAGATTACAGATAAATCCGCTCAGTCCAAATTCTGGGTTTACGCAACATGTGCGTGTTCGGCACGTATAGGTATCGATCTCGGAACATCGACTACCTACAGTAACTACCATTCCGGCTCAAACCAGTGGGAGTTACTGGATGTTGACGTAACCCTGGGATCATGTGCAACTAAAGTTCAGCAGGTATTAGAGGTAGCGGCAAGCAAGACCGCTTACTTTGACGCTGGATGGCTAAAGGTTGGGCGAATATGCCAGTACGACCTGCCATCCTGCTTTACATCAGTATCTCATATATGGGAACAGGCGAACGAGAAACGATTTACTGATGGAGATTGGGTTAAGCCGGGAGATTTCAAGTCCGGTACACGATTGCGGATAGAAGGCCGGGGACAGTTATCTACTCCTACTACTGATGCTGGAACCGTAGAAGTTGGTTCTCCCCAAGCCTGTTATATCGCAACCCTTGCTACCAGAAACGTGGCACGCATTATGATGCATGAAGGCGCTGGTATGCAGAGGGATGAAAACTTCCAGGATATTAACTACTGGAACGCTGAAGCACAGAAAGCACGAGTCTCCCGAGATATTCCCATGCGAAAGTTAGGAGTTTCCCGGTATTACGGATCAGTAAGAATTGAAGAAGATGCATGTGGAAAGAAGATCGTTATCACCCGGTAGTCTTGGAAATCGATTATACTACTGGCTGGAATTAAAGGGTTTTCCAGAATGCGAGAAATGCTATGACAAAATATATCAAAAAAGACGATGGTTTCCCTGCGAAGAACACAGGGCAGAATACACCAAAACCATCCCATTGTCCGGTAGGATTAAGACCTGAGTTACAGCAATGTGGCCCGCATATATTTAATTTCTTGAGGAAAATAGAGAACGATGCCAAGAGCTAGGATGACACATGACTACACGCTTGAGTGTAGCAACTTAACCGGACGGCGTGGGTTCATGTATATGCGTGACGAGAACGGGTTAAGACAGTTTGTTATTAACTCGACCCAGCCGATTGCTCCCCGTACATTGACCCGTGGGCAATTAGAACAGTCTGAATTCCCGCCAGAGTTCGAGCTTACTGCATTCCAGCAGGACTGGAGAGGTGGTATCGGAGGAGTTCAGGCAAAGGAAACAGTCGTCTCTGAGTCTGCGTTTCTGGCTACTGGTGTCCGTATAGACACTTCAGGTGACGGACGTATCCGACTAGCCCAGGAATTGAGACTCACGACCTTAGCGTGTGGTGTGGCAACTCCTACTGCTACCCGGCCTGCCGGATTTGCCGCGATAGGAACAGAAGTCTGGGTAAATATGGGCCGGGATATGTATGAATGGAGTTTCGCTAACTGTAACCTGACTAATAAGAAGACTCCTTTGGCCGCCAATGTAATCTACCGGAACGGAGTTAACTATAAGACCCGTGCAATCATGCCCAGCTGGGACGTATGCGGGCATACTCCTAACCGGTATATATATAAGGCAGATGCTGATTCATGCTGGTCTATTATAGGAACAGGATCAGGAACCCAGTTAATCGGAGCCAAGTTTCTAGCGACCGCACAGAACGCATCTAATGCAGAGATATTATGGGGCGCTTACATTAAGCGAGCTGATAATAGTTATGGAACGAACATCATTGCGTCTACTACGGATGTTACAAGCAACTCAGCGTGGAGCAGTGAAGTTAAGATTGGTGAGTGTGACAGTCCTATTACTAATCTTCTTATTGGAGACTGTAACAGGATTCTGGTATTCAAGACTAATGGTATCTATACTTACGAAACTGGTGGAACGGTAAAGAATCTTACTCCGGGGCTGGAGAATAATCCGCACCCTGATAACTTCAAGGCCGCTACATATTGGCAGGGGCGCATCATTGCCTCTACTGGAACACAGGGAATGATTGAGTTAACCCCGAGTAGCTGTGGCAGGTATACAGAGCGCTGTATTGCTCCCACCAGGATTTTCCCGCGTCAGTCTAAGTATCATTCAAGAATGATTGCCCTACACGGCGATGATCGTTACTTGTATGCTCTCAACCATGATGCAACAAATGATAAACATTATCTATTAAAAGCAGAGTTGGTATGTATTGATGGGCAATCCGACTATAGATGGCATCCGTTGTCTGATATTAGTTATACGACTGGAACATGCGAAGAAGAGACAGCCCTGTTTACAGAGGGTTTAACTGCATCCTGCAAGACTCACGATAGGCTCTGGGTCGGGATGTACAACTCTGGCAGTGCTACCATGCCTTACTATTACCCGACCAGTAGCTACGACACGAGTTTCGGATTCACTGATTGTGTGGACGCAGAAGCGCAAACTGTAGAGATCAGTTTCGGTCTGCCCCGTGTGTGTAAGCGCTTTGAACGCGTACAGCTGGAGACTGAAAACCTGGGAACTAATTGCCGTCAGGTAGGAATACAGTATCGTATAGACGGTGGATCGTGGACAAATATGGGAACATTTTCTACCAGTCCTACTGAGACACACAACTTTGCACCCGGTAAAACAGGAAAAATATTGGAATTAAAGATTAAGCCGAGTCAGTCAGGGATAGCGACTACAAGCCCTGAGATTGTCTCTGCGCGTGTTACGGCACAGCTCCGGCCTGATCCACTCTATAGTCTACCAATGACCGCGTATCTGGCAGACAACACGACTCTGCTTAATGGTACGAGAGGGGGTCGGCCCAAGTCAGATATTATTCAGCTGCGAGCATGGAACGAAGGTGCGGCAGAAGTCATCCTTAGAACGCCTGATGGCATTCAACCAAGGTATGCTGTGTTTCTTCCAGGAACGCTAGAAGAGCGTGAAGTCAGGTTTACCAGCTCAGTACGTCCAGAGAAGGTTGTATCCTTTACGCTGGGTGATGTGAGAAACTTTGACGATACCCCGACATGGAACCTTATTACTTGGAACCAGTTTACGTGGGCATAAGGAGGTACGATGCCAATTCCACCAAATGATGTGGTCGCATGTGTAACGACTGCGACTGCTGACGATTTCAATAACATGAAGAAGTGGGTGTCATGTACGAGTAATGGACACAGACATGACGGCACTAATGGGCGAATACATGCTACCGGCGATTTCAAACTGAAGGAATCTTCTGGTTGTTATTATTACGCATTTGCAACGAGTGATATCGCTGCTAACAGAAATGTTACCCTGCCTGCATTAACTACGAATGGGACGTTTTCGTTTCTTGAGATGGCGCAGACATTTACAGCGGCACAGACTTTCACAGCTGCTGTTACAGTAGGGGTTAATGACGCAGGGCATGATGTTATCTTCTATGGAAATACAGCGTCTGCCAATATGACCTGGGACGCCAGCGTTGATGATCTGATTCTTAACGGAGATGCCAGGATTGTAGTCCCTGATGGGCGACTTGTATTGGGGAGTACGGCAGTATCAGCTACAGCAGCTGAACTGAATCTACTTGATTGTGTATCAGGACTGGTTCAGGCAGACTTTACCAAGTTAGCCGCTATATGCGCTACAGCAGCAGAGGTTAATCTACTAAATGCTTTGGATAGAGGGTCTATCATATACGGTAATGCCAGTGGAGCTACTGCCGTATTAGGGCAGGGAACCTGCGGGCAGGTATTAACATCAGACGGTACTGATATTTCATGGCAGTCCCCAACAACCGGTGATATTACAGGCGTAACTGCTGGTACTGGTTTATGTGGCGGTGGAACTTCTGGGTCTGTAACCCTTAATGTTGAAGCGTCTCAGGCTATCACGGCTCTTACCGGTGGCGATCTAACCATATACGAAGACGCTAATAATGCAGATGTTTCCTTCAAGATGGGAACCTCGGCAACAGAATCCCTGACTATCCAGGTGTTGAATGGTTGTAGTAATAAGACTGCTGAAGCAGTACATTTCTCTACTGCTACAGCATCAGGTACGGCCAATCATGGAATGATGGTCTTCGATATAGACGGTACTGACATCCTTAATATCGATGACGATGGACTTGATATAGCTTCAGGTAAAACTATATCCATAAATGGTAGTGAGGTCTTGAGTGGCTCTGCCCTTGCATCCGCTGTAAAACTTAATAACGCTAACTGGTGCGGGACTGATCTAAGTGTTGCTAACGGGGGAACTGGGGTTAGCGCCCTTGCTGATAAGGCTGTGCTAATCAGTCAGGATTGCGGAACAGATGCGGTAGGCACTGTGGTCTTAACAACCAGTGGGCAACTTATAATAGGTGGGACTAATGGGCCAGCTGCTGCTACGATTACGGCAGGAACCGGGATCAGTGTAACTAATGGGGCAAACTCTATTACTATAGCCAATACGGCTTCAGCAGGCGTAAGTCTAGGATTAGTAGTCGCACTAAGTTAAGGAGTAAGAAATGGCAGAAACTTTACAGAATAAATATATCGCCTCGGCTGGCACTACACCAGTAAAGGTATTAGATGGAGAAGGCAGTGATATTGTTTATACAATATTGTCGATAACAATTTGTAATACACGTAGCGGTGATGATGAAACCTTTGATTTGTATGTTAAAGATGTAGATAGTGGTAATGATTTTTATATATATATGACTCAAAGTCTGCCAGCCTTAGCTACTTTTGAACATACCAGCAAGCTAATAATAAAAGATGAGGAAGAACTAACATTTGTGCTGGATGATAATACTGACGGAACCGATGTAGATATTATTATTAGTTATCTGAAGCAAACTTAGGAGTACCTAATGGGTAGAATAGTAGGTGGTGCGAGCGGTCTGTCATCTGGACTCGTTGGTGGCAAGAGCTATCAAAGGTTCACTGCCAGTGGTGACTGGATAAAACCAGCGGGAGCTTCATTCATTACTTTTGAAATGATTGGGGCTGGCGGTGGTGGTGGAGGGTCTTACAACTGGGAAGCTGGTGGTGGCGGCGGGGGTGGAGCTTGCTATAGAAACACCTTCCCAGCAAGTGCTATTCCGAACTTCTTATCTGTTGTTGTAGGCGCTGGAGGAACGGCTGGGCCAAAGAATCAAACCGACTCCGATGGAGACGGCGGGGTTGGTGGAAACTGCACAGTATCAGATGGAACTTTTACCCTTACTGCTTATGGTGGTGGGGGTGGTGGCCGTGGCATAAGTGATACTGCTGGTCGAGGCCCCGGAGGTTCTGGTGGTGGTACAGGAAGTGTAGGAGTTACAGGGAGTGGTGGTCACTCAAGCGGTGCTTATAGTACGGCTGGCGGTAATCCGATTATTACTGGATTAGATACTCAAAGTAAAGCTGGCGGCGGTGGAGGCCGTGGCTCTAACAACTCTGCTAACGGTAATCATGGAGCGCAAGCTGAATACGGCGGTGGAGGCGGCGGTGCTGGCCTTTGGAATTCTAATGCAAATATGGATGGTGGAGATTCAGTATACGGCGGTGGAGCAGGAGGCGGGGGTGGTTCTGGTGGTGCTGACACTAGACGATATGGTGGTCAGTGGGGAACCTTAAACGCTGGTGCTGGCGGTGGTACTGGCGATGGAACTAGCCGTGTTGGATA
>LULM01000181.1_pt1 | contig 38820 bp, 36 predicted proteins | sample 728151 | NCBI WGS metagenome assembly LULM01 (sample SAMN03860289, study PRJNA289734) | marine metagenome | biome: seawater column; feature: ocean; material: water; isolation source: Red Sea water column Station 149 - depth 200m | place: Saudi Arabia: Red Sea | collected 2011-10-15 | depth 200 m
GCTATAGTCACGTTGTGTACGTTTAACTCGTTGTTCTCGTTTATGTTCCATAAAATAAGTCTCTTAAGGTGTAAACTTATTTCAGGACGGGACATACTTAAAGAATATAAAAGCCGAGGATGTAATCACGGAACTCGTCTGCGCCCATCTTGCCACGTAAGTCGTTGGCGATATTCCAAAGTTGTTTTTGTAACTGTTGTAGTTGAACTTGTGTCATTTTAAAAGATTATCCGCATTTCAATCAGCTTGTATGAATGTCTTGATTCTAAACATAAATGCATCGCATTGCATCTGCTATTCGCAACTTTGACATAGGATCAAGACAGATTGTGTCGTGGTGATGAGCTCGGCTAGATTATTTACATATCTCATTTCGCTATCATGCGGATATTGATTGTTTATCAATTCTGTTTATAATTTTGATTATGTAACGTATTCAAGGATCGTAATCAAAAATATCATGGTGTGCTTATGACTCAACCTAAACCACATGACTTTGCTCCATCTAACAGGGTTCAACCTAACAGTGCGCAATCTAAACAAAGCCAATTGGATGATTCTCAATCAACCAATACGCACGGTGGCAAACGTGATGGTGCTGGTCGTAAGACAAAATATGATGAGCCGTCAAAAGTCATACGCATTCCTCTCTCACGAGAAGAAGACGTGAAGCGGTTTTTAGCTTTACCCAAAATTAAGATCAACAATGAAGTGAGTTCGATCATTGCACTGGAAGCGAAAACACGGCTTGAAATACCAGTAGCAATGCAAAAGGTAGCTGCGGGTTTTCCATCGCCTGCACAAGACTATATTGATAAAACCATCGACTTAAATGAGTACCTGATTAAAAATCCAGTAGCGACCTTTATTATCGAGGTGGAATCCTTATCATTGCTGAATGCTGGCATTGATCTTAACGATAAAGTCATTGTTGATCGAAGCCTGACACCAAAGCACGATGATATTGTACTTGTGTTGATTGACAACGATTTCACGCTAAAACGCTTGGTCATGAAAGGCAGTGAAATTTGGCTCGCTGCGGATAATCCTGATTATCCTGACATTCATTTTAAAGAAGGTCAGACCGCAACGCTGTGGGGTGTGGTGACTTCTGTAATTAAGAAGTTTAGATGATGAAGCGTGATCGTATTTTTGCACTGATCGACATTAACAATTGCTATGTCAGTTGCGAACGTGTATTCGATCCAAAGCTCAACGACCGCCCTGTAATCGTGTTGAGTAATAACGATGGTTGTGCGGTTGCTCGAAGTAATGAAGCAAAGGCGCTAGGTATCAAAATGGGTGTACCACTGTTTCAGATCAAAGACGTGGTACAACAACATGATGTCAAAGTCCTCTCCAGCAACTATGCACTGTATGCGGAAATGTCAAAACGCTTTCATTCGATACTCGCAAGCTATGTTGCGCCGAATGATCAAGAAATTTATTCAATTGATGAATGTTTCCTAGACTTAACACAGTACACCAAGCTACATGATGTGAGTGATTATGCTTTTGACATGAAAAATAAAATCCTTAAGTGGATTGGCTTGCCTGTTAGTGTTGGCATAGGCTCATCGAAAACTGAAGCCAAACTTGCAAACCACATCGCCAAAAAGAATGATTGTTTTCATGGAGTATGTAATTTATTAGAACTTGACCCACTGATTAAAGAACAAATGTTTGCAGAAATTGAGGTTGGTGAAGTTTGGGGCGTTGGTCGGCAACAAAATAAAAAGCTGAATGCGATGGGGATTTATTCAGTTTTGGATTTGGCACTTACCAGCCCTCAACATATTCAAAATAACTTTTCAGTGGTACTTAAACGTACCGTGATGGAATTAAACGGTATTTCCTGCATTGAATTAGAATATGCACCACCACCAAAAAAAGAAATCGTCGCCAGTCGATCCTTTGGCAATAGAATCACTGAACTTGATCATCTCAAAGAAGCCATGTGCCGATATGTGCAAGATGCGATCAGACGCTTGAGGGAGCAAGGCGCTGTGTGTGGCTGTATCATTGCATTTGTACAATCAAATCCATTTGATGCAAATCAGCCTTACTACGGAAAGTCAGCGTCATATCAGTTTTCAGAGCCAACCGATGTTGTCACGGTATTAGTCAATACTGCGATGAAGCTACTTGAGCAAATTTATAAAGAAGGTGTGACCTATAAAAAATGTGGTGTGCATCTCTCCGCATTATCGTCGAAATCCAATATGACTTTTGATCTGCTCAGTGACCATAGTCAACATGAGAAAAACGAAAATCTCATGCAAGCCTTTGAAGCGATTCAAGCCAAATACGGCAAATCTAAAATTGCATTGAGTGGTTGTTATCTACCAAATCGTGCTTGGAGTATGAGCCGAGATCGTTTGACGCAGAATTATTTCAGTTTGAATGGGTTGCTAAAAATTTAAAGCTTGAGAATCTTTCTTAAATACAAACTAGCATTTAGGTTTACTTTTGATAGGTTATTCAGTATTCTCAATCTGCAATTAGATTAGATCAAATTATGGCTCATTCTAAGTTTCTACGACTTATTATTGTATTCTTCCTGTTTTTGTTTGCATTAACAACTACGGGTATTTACTCATGGGCACCAGTTATTGCTAAAAATATAGACCATCAACATCAATTAAGCATTTCAGCACAATCTGAAAATTTGAGTCTATGGTCGTTAGAACATCATGAACACGATGATAAAGTCGCTGTAGATGATAATAAAGTTCATCATTGGACAAGCTATGATGAACCTCCATATCACCATTCAGTAAAACCAGTTCACGCCGATGATGACTTAGCTTTAGACCCCGTGTTTCTTCTTAGTTTTATTACGGCATTTATTTTTCTATTCCTAAAGTTATCTGAACAACAGATTCGAGTATTTGACTTTAGGAAACGAATATTTCTCTTACGCAATTCTTATACCTACTCCAAAAATCTTATCGTCCTAAGAAATTGATTTTTCTATACAAAAAATAATCTTTCATTTTTTTGTATAGGTATAGTCATGTCTAAAATTTATCAGATATTTCTTACCTGTGGTTTGGTAGTCATGGCAACATTAGTTTTTGCAGAGCAAAATTATGCCCAACTACAACAACAGGTATTCGCAAACGATGCAATTCTCAAAAGTTTGCAACAATCACAGTCAGCGTATGCTGTTAATCAGCAATACGCTGGGCGATTAAATAATCCTACTTTCAATCTTGAGCTAGATAATTTAGGTAATTCAGACCTTCAAGAGCTCGATGGTCCTTCGACCATGATTGGGCTCTCTCAAGATATTCCCCTGAATAATAAGCTAAAGTTGCGCAAACAATTGGCTGGAATTCAGGGCAACAATAACCAGTTCGAGATTGTAAAACGTCAGGCAGAACTTAAAGCTGAATTAAGAGCTTGCCTGTCAAATTGGTATGTTGCAACACAACGTGCGGAAATCTTTTCAACTGAAAGCAAATTGTATAAACGGCAAGTCAATATACTCACTGAAAAGTTAAAGTACGGACGCGTAATTCCCTCTGATCTACAATTAAGTTCAGCCTTATCCGCAGAATCAGCTTTACGTCATCAAAATGAGCTAAAGAAGATTCAATATCAAAAAAATCTTTGTGCTAAATATCTTCCTAATTTGCCCAACCAAGCAATTGACGTGCCTTTAGATTTTAAGTTTGCTAATCGTGTGAGTTTATTGGAACAAGAAAATGTTCTCAAAACTCAGTTAGCAAAAACTCAGCTTGAATTGGCAAAAAAAGAAGCTGTACCCGACATTACTGTTGGCGTAGGTGTCCGAAATTATCAAGAAACCAATGACAAGGTATTTTTAGTTTCAACCTCAATTCCACTTCCTGTATTCAATCGAAATAAAGGAAATATTGCTATAGCTCAAGCGACTGAAGCCAATGCTGAAACTCAATCTGCATGGGCAAATCGCAACGCTCAAATTGAGCTAGAAAATAAGTCGATTGAAATTTCAAATCTCATTGATGCAATCAAACAATATGACAGCACGGTATTACCTGCTGTAGATGAGCATTTGCGAATTGCCGAACTAGGCTATCAGGCAGGAAAAATTTCTTTGTTGGAATTTAATAGCACTAAGCAAATTTGGTTGGAAAAACATCTTGGTCGCTTTGATTTGTGGTTGGCATTGCAAAATCAGATTGCAGCGCTTGAAAAAAACTATGTCTCTCACTTAGACCAAGATTAAGGATAAGGCTATGAATAAATCTAAAAACACATTGATTGCTTCAGGTGTGATCGCTTTACTTATCGTGCTATGTGCTGTTGCTTGGTATAAAACAGGCAATACATCTCAGTCGGCAACTGGGCACGGCGAAACAAGCGAAGCAAAAGTGACTGTAGCAGGCGACGAAAAAGGTCCTCATGGGGGACGCTTATACCGTGACGGTGATTTCTCGGTCGAGGTCAAGATTTTTGAAGAAGGTGTAGAACCGCATTTACGTGTCTATGGTTATCACAAAGATAAACCACTCAAACCGAATGAAATCAATGCCAATATTTATATCAAACGCTTGGATGCAGAGCAAAACATTACATTTACTCCCGAAAGTGACTATTTGATTGGTAATGAAATTGTCTATGAACCACATTCATTTGTGATGAAAATTAATATTGATTATCAAGGTAAAAAGTATCGTTGGCAGTGGGACACTAAAGAAGGTCGTGTGACCATGCTGGATAGTAGTATCCAAAGTAGTGGTTTAGAACTCTTGAAAGTTGAACCAATGATCTTTGAAAACTCACTTGAGCTTAAAGGTGAACTCAAATTCCCAGATAATTTTGAAAGTTTTATCACGCCAAAAGCCAGCGGAACACTGACTAAAACCTATCGCACGATAGGTGATAAAGTGAGTCAAGGTGATTTATTAGCCACCGTACAAAGCCAAGACTTAATTCGTTTAAATGCGGAGCGTACCATTGCTCATGATACCTTACGATTTACACGTCAAAAAATGGAGCAAGAACGCGCCCTATTTCAAAAACGAGTTTCTCCTGAAATCGACTATATCAATGCCAAACGTGAGTATGAAGAAGCGCAAACTCGTGCCAATGAATTGAATAGTCTCATTCGCTCTTATGGTGGATCGGGTAATAGCGTTATTGAAGTTAGAGCTGCAATGTCTGGTACTGTCTTGGAAGTACTTGGTGCAGTAGGTGCTAATGTAACATCTTCAACACCTTTGTTTAAAATTGCCAATACTTCTCAATTGTTTGCCGTAGTTAACATCCCTGCGGACAAACTTGATGCCATTAATTCAAATGCGAAAGTCACTATAAAGACTCAAATGCCTGCCAATACATTAGAGGCATTGGGTCGGATTAAATACATCAGTGATGTGATTGATCCTAAAACACGTACCGCTCAAGCCTTTATTGAAATCCCGAATAAATTTAACTGGCGTTCAGGTCAGTTGATCACTGCACAGATTTTTGAAAACCAAAACACCAAGCCGATGGTGGTACGTGAAGACGCTTTGCAAAACTTCCGTGATTGGGATGTGGTATTTATCCGTGTTGGGAATGACTTTGAAGCACGTCCTTTAGAGTTGGGTGATAAATATAATGGCTTTGTTGAGGTGAAATCTGGGTTAAAAACTGGTCAGATTTATGCAGCAGGTAATTCTTATCTATTAAAAGCAGAGCTAGGTAAATCTGGCGCTACTCATGACCACTAAGGAGTAGTTGCTATGTTTGACCAAATTGTAAAACTTTCGATCAAGAATCGTTGGCTTGTACTCATTGTGTTCCTCTTTGTCGGTGCATTGGGTGTTTATAACTATTTTAAACTGCCGATTGATGCAGTCCCTGACATTACCAATGTACAGGTTCAAATCAATAGCGAAGCACAAGGCTTATCTCCTGTGGAGATGGAGTCACAAGTCACTTACCCCATTGAAACGGCATTAGCAGGTGTTCCAAATCTCGAATACACACGCTCTGTATCGAGATATGGTTTATCTCAGGTCACAGCAATCTTTAAGGAAGGAACTGACATTTATTTTGCCCGCCAAATTGTCAATGAAAAGTTACAAGGTGTGACACCAACACTGCCCAATGGCATATCGACTTCTATGGGACCTGTATCGACAGGACTCGGGGAAATCTTTATGTACACGGTTGAGAATGCAGAAAACAACCCGAATCCGTTATCGCCAACCGAGTTAAGAACACTGCAAGACTGGATAATTAAACCGCAACTTCGCAATGTCGAAGGTGTCAATGAAATCAACACCATTGGCGGATATTTAAAGCAGTTCGTGGTACAGCCCGATTATGTTTATTTGCGTAGTATTGGTTTAGATCAAAAGGATGTTTTAGAGGCTATTTCAAAAAATAGCATGAATAAAGGCTCAGGTTATATCGAGAAAAATGGTGAACAATATTTAATTCGCTCCGATTCTCAGATTAACTCGATTGAGCAAATTCAAAACATCCCAATCACAACCAGTAATGGTTATATTCTTCGCTTAAAAGATGTTGCCAAAATCTCGATTGGTCATGAGCTACGTACAGGTGCAGCAACCAAAGACGGTCAAGAGATTGTACTCGGTACTGCATTTATGCTGATCGGTGAGAACTCTCGCAATGTTGCTCATGCAGTAGATCAAAAGTTATTGGAGGTTCAAAAATCTTTACCTGAAGGTGTAGAAGCAAAAGCGGTTTATAACCGTACTACACTGGTCGATGCAACGATTCAAACCGTGAAGAAGAATCTTCTTGAAGGTGCGATTCTGGTTATTGTTGTATTGTTCTTATTTCTCGGACATTTTCGTGCTGCGTTGATCACAGCAATGGTCATTCCATTATCCATGTTGATGACCATTACTGGCATGGTGAATCAGAAAATTAGTGCCAATCTCATGAGTTTGGGTGCATTGGACTTCGGAATCATTGTCGATGGTGCTGTCGTAATTGTCGAAGCCTCTCTAGCCAAACTTGCTCTCAAGCAAAAAGAGTTAGGACGAATACTGACTCGACGGGAACGCTTTGCTACGGTATTTGATGCAACCAAAGAGTCTCGAAAAGCTATTCTATATGGTCAACTGATCATTATCTTGGTCTATCTACCAGTGATGACGCTGACAGGTGTTGAAGGCAAAATGTTTACACCGATGGCTGCGACGGTAGTCATGGCGTTGATTGCTGCAATGATTCTGTCGATTACTTTTGTCCCTGCAATGGTGGCTTTGGTCACTACAGGTAAGGTAAAAGATGAAGAGTCAAAAATTGTACATTCAATCAAAAATATCTATCAACCAATCCTAGAGTGGTCTTTGGGACATCGCTATTTATTGATTGCTTTTGTTGCGATTTTCTTTGTGTTTAGTGCAAGTCTTTCCACGCGATTAGGCTCTGAGTTTATTCCGTCATTGGATGAGGGCGATGTTGCACTACATGCATTGCGTATCCCAGGCACATCACTGACTCAAGCCATAGAAATGCAATATGCACTTGAGAAAGAGATTAAGAAAATTCCTGAAGTTGAAACCATTTTTGCAAAAGTGGGGACGGCGGAAATTGCCACCGATCCTGTACCACCAAATGTTGCTGACAACTTTGTCATCTTGAAGCCTCGTAGTGAATGGTCGAATCCAGATAAGGAAAAATCGGCTGTGGTTGCCGATATTGAACGAGTCGCTAAAGGTGTATATGGCAATAACTATGAATTCACTCAGCCAATTCAAATGCGTTTTAACGAACTGATTTCGGGTGTTCGTACAGATGTTGCCGTAAAGATTTATGGTGATGATCTAGAGCAATTGCTTGAACTTGGTAATGGTGTCGCAGACGTTTTAGAAGGTGTAAATGGTACGGCTGATTTAAAAGTTGAACAGATGTCAGGCTTGCCGATGGTTTCTGTTGAACTGAAAAAAGACATGATTGCCAACTATGGACTGGATGCAGAAGATGTTCAAGACCAAGTATCCAGTCTGATTACAGGTCAAACCGCAGGGAAAGTGTTTGAAGGTGATCGTAAGTTCGATATCGTGGTTCGCATGGATCAAAACTCGGTCACTGACTTAGAAAAGCTTTATCAAGTCCCTGTGAATCTTCCTGATGGTTCAAGTGTGCTTTTATCTGAACTGATTGAACTCAAAAATGTTCAAGGACCAAATCAGATTTCTCGTGAAAATGGCAAACGACGCATTGTGATTACCGCCAATGTGCGTGGAACAGATATTGGCAGTTACATAAAAGAGGCTCAAACCAAGCTCAATGCAGATTTTCAATTACCTGAAGGCTATTGGTTGACGTGGGGCGGTACATTTGAGCAAATCGAATCTGCAACAAATCGCCTAATGATCGTTGTTCCAGTTGCTTTGCTATTAATTTTCACCATGATCTACATGGCATTAGGCAATCTGCGAAACAGTGTTCTGGTCTTCACAGGCGTACCTTTCGCACTAACTGGTGGTGTCATTGCACTGGCACTGCGAGACATTCCATTTTCAATCTCTGCGGCTGTGGGGTTTATTGCGCTGTCTGGTGTTGCTGTATTAAATGGGCTGGTGCTGGTCACTGCCATTCAACGGCTTCAAGCGCAAGGTGAAAAGCTCATTGATGCGGTCAAACATGGTGCTTTAGAACGATTAAGACCTGTACTCATTACCGCTTTGGTTGCTTCTTTAGGCTTTATCCCAATGGCGTTAAATGTGGGTATTGGCTCTGAGGTTCAGCGTCCGATTGCAACTGTGGTGATCGGAGGGATTATCTCTTCGACATTATTGACGCTGATTATTCTACCTACGCTGTATGTTTGGTTTAATCAAAAAATCAAGCCAAAAGATGCAGACCATTTCTCTGAGCAACAGATCTAGGGATGTTATGGGATGATCGGTATAGTGCAAGATAAGACAGTTAAAGGAGTAATGATGTGGTTGACCTGCATCATCAGTCTTGCACTATGCCTGCATTTTAATGCCCATGTAGCTGAAGCGACTAATCAGGGATATTCGAGTAATCATACTGACCTTGTACATTTTCATGATGTTCAACAAAAACAAACTCATAGCCATCATGATAATTTTCATGAGCATTACCATGAGTTTCGATCTGCTCATCAGATTGGCTGGATACTCATTGTTTTAAGTCTGTTTATGATGGATTGGGTCAAAGCCTATCTCTACCTGATCATTAGTCGTATTTTTAAACCCCCAAAGATTGAAAGCAAATCTTTAATTTTTGTTTAACTTTGGAGTTTGATTGATATGCAATGTATTAATTCACATTATGTGAAATTGAAAACTTACTTGAAGTGTTTCATTACTTTAGGTCTAGTTTTAATGAGTCCTGCACTATTTGCACATGGTGTTGCAGAAGGTGATAAAGGCTATATACAAGAAATTTATGGTGTTCACATCATTCCCTTTATTTATCTAGGGGCTAAACACATGGTCACAGGTTATGACCATCTTTTATTTCTTGTCGGAATTATCTTCTTTTTATATCGCATGAAAGATATTGGCTTATATGTCAGTCTTTTTGCGATTGGTCACTCAATCACCATGTTGGTTGGTGTGTACTACAACATTTCAATGAATGCCTACATTATTGATGCAATCATTGGTTTTTCTATTGTTTATAAAGCCTTAGATAATTTGGGTGCTTACCAAAGATGGTTCGGCTTTCAACCCAATACCAAAATAGCGACCTTAATTTTTGGTCTGATTCATGGTTTTGGTTTAGCCGTGAAAATTCAGGAGTATGAAGTTCCTAAAGATGGCTTATTAGCGAATTTAATCTCATTCAACATTGGTGTTGAGCTTGGGCAGTTTATGGCACTGTGCATTATTTTGTTGCTCATGACCTTTTGGCGTAAAACGTCATTTTTCTTTAAAACCGCCTATCAAAGCAATGTGTTTCTAATGTTTCTCGGCTTTTTGCTTATGGGCTATCAACTTACTGGCTATTTTACACAATAAGGAATTAAACAATGTATAACACTGAAAGCGGAATATGGTATTGACCCAACAGGTGTCGGCAAAGTCCTCGGCTTAACTAAAATGGGGGAAATTAAGCAATCCCTAGCCGAGGAATCTGAACAAGGCTTAGGCGAAAATACAGTGATTTCTGAATCAAATGAAGGGCTCGGAACATCGGCAGAAAATGTAAAGGCTACAGTTGATAATTCATCAACGAGTTCAATGCCAGCCGTGAATAAAGAGTCAATTTCCATTGAACTAAAGCCTAATCAAGCCACCGAAGTAAAATTGGCGATGCCGAAAGATGCCAAAGTGACTTTCGATTGGCAAACTACAGGTGGCGGTTTGAACTATGACACACATGGCGATCCTGTGAATGCACCGAAAGATTTTTATCATGGATATGGTAAGGGTCGTAATGAGATAAATCAGTCAGGTACTTTGACGGCTGCATTCGATGGTAAACATGGTTGGTTTTGGCGCAACCGTACTGAAAATGCAGTCACAGTTACCTTAAATGTTGAAGGTCAATTTACTGAAATGAAACGAGTGTTTTAAATCAAAACAGAACAGTTAAGCCTGTTGGCTTAACTGTTTTATAGCTTTTTTATTACGGTGATGGAGTATTAATAAAATGTTTAGCGTACTCAAAAATTTAACATATCGACATTTATTTCTAGCCCAAGTCATTGCACTCATTGGTACAGGCTTAATCACCATTGCATTAGCATTACTTGCCTATGATATAGCTGGAGAAAATGCAACACAGGTTTTGGGCATTGCACTGGCAATTAAAATGATTGTCTATATTAGCGTTGCACCGATTGCTTCAGCATATGCAGAACGATTACCTCGGAAAAAAGTGTTGGTTGGGTTAGACATTATTCGAGCATTAACAGCACTTTGCCTGCCATTCGTTACACAAATTTGGCAAATTTACCTGCTGATTTTTATTCTACAATCTGCATCGGCAGCATTTACTCCGACGTTTCAAGCAACGATTCCAGATGTATTACCTGATGAAAAAGATTATACCAATGCCTTATCACTCTCTCGCTTAGCCTATGATTTAGAAAATATTATCAGTCCTATGTTAGCAGGACTACTCTTAACAGTGATTAGCTATAACAATCTATTCTTAGGTACAGTGATCGGTTTTATCGGTTCTGCACTATTTGTGGTTAGTGCAAAGCTACCTGTAGCTCAAATTCCTGAATATAAAGGCGTTTATACTCGAATCAAACAGGGGGCAAAAATTTACTTTAATACTCCACGATTAAAAGCCTTGCTTGCCTTGAATCTCGCCATTGCATCGGCAAGTGCCGTGGTTATTGTCAATACTGTAGTATTGGTACAATCGACATTTAAGCTAACCGAACACGCTACAGCTTGGGCGTTTGGTCTATTTGGTTTGGGTTCAATGCTCTCAGCGCTCATATTGCCAAAAGTGCTTGATCGCTTTAATGATCGAGCCGTGATGTTAACAGGCACAGCCATATTGACAGTTGGACTATTCGTAGGATATTTGATTGATTCTTATGTTTGGTTATTGGCATTATGGTTTATTTTGGGCGTGGGCTATTCAGTAGCTCAGACTCCAACAGGGCGATTAATTCGTAAATCAGCAGTCAGTGAAAATAGAACAGCTTTATTTGCAACACAATTTTCTTTCTCCCATGCTTGTTGGTTAATCACATATCCATTAGTTGGTTGGTTAAGTACAAACTTTGGAACTTTACAGACTTTTATTCCTATGGCGATCATTTCGATGATTGCATTAATAATTGCAACACTATTCTGGTCTGCGAGTGATGATGAAGCCAAAGTACATATTCATGACAATCTCCTTCAAGATCACGAACATTCGAAAGAAAAAAAAGAGAGCAGTTCACTCTCTTTAGTTTCGGTTATTTGCCTTATCCTCAATCCACTGATGAATTTCAATAGCAAGCCAACCTATACGCTTTTGTGAGATGACCACTTTCTTTGGAAAAGTTTGGTCGTAGTACGGTGAGTCCTCATTCATCATCTCGTATATCTTTGTGTTTACTCCTAAGAAATGATGCGAGGAGGAATTGCTCAAATGATCAGGGAGTCCGATAAAAATTTACTGCGTCCGATACGATCCATAGTTACACCATAGCCTTCACCGACTGTGCCAATCCAGCCTTAATCGCCTTGACGTCGTTTACCTTTGTTATGGCTGTATTTGTCATATTAGATTTTGAGTTATCAGTTTTACCACCTTGCTGATCTTGGGTGTTAGATTGATTTATCACATCGGATTCAACATCAGCATTGCTCTCCACCTCATCCTCAATCTCCACATCAAAGCCCGCATTGGCATAGCCTTGTCGTGCCTTATAGTCCACAGCCTCTTGAATGTAACCTGCATCTTTACACTGTTGATCAAGTTGCTGTGCTTGTTGAATCGCATCATTTAAGCTCATGCCATCTTGCAACGTGATATCGACGTAATACACAGGGGTTCGATAGCTTTGTGTGGTGGATTTCCCTCGCAAGGTCAGTTGCAAAGGTAGACACGACAGTCGATCACTGGAAGCCGCATGATAATAAGCCAATCGAGCGGCTAAGGTGCGGATGCTGTTATAGCCTGTGGTACGAAATACAAAGGTGCCAAATTCATCACTGGCATCAAGGTTGACATACAGTCTGCCATAGGGTTTACACAAACCATTTTGACCAATTGGACACAGCTCTGGTGATGGACATGGATGTTGTTCAATGCCATTTGCGGTTCTGCGCTGACAAGTTTCGCCATTACCACGGCACAGCGGTCGTCCAGTCTGACGATCAAACAAAGTATATTCAGCACGAAGATTCAATTCAGGATCATTAAAGATCATGCGTACTGGAATGGTTCTGAGCTTTCTGTCAGGATTTTTACTGCGCAGTTGTTCATCCAGTGGATGTTTAATCCAACCATCTTGGTTTTGCAGTTGACTGGTAATGGTGAATTGATCATCTTTTTCAGGGAGACGTTGCCCTTGTTTGTGTACCACTTTACCGATACTGATACGACCCAGTACAGGTGGGGTGATGGCGAGTCCTTTAATCATGAGATTGCACCGAATTTGATTGATGATTTGATAGGTGGTTTTGTTGAAAGTTGAATTGAATAAATAGCAATACAAACAGCCCATAGCGTGTGCTATGGGCTGTTTGTTGATTTGCGTTCGTTTAGGTTTATTGGCTCAGTGTATGCTTTGCTGTGTTAATTGGGCAGATTGACAACAAAGCGCCGTGAGCCTGCTTTGCTTTGTGGATATTGCTTTAACAGTGTAGGCTGATCTTTAAGTAATGCCTTTTGATTGAGAATGGTGCTGTCTTTACTTTTCTTCCAGTAGATCGTGCCTGATTTAAAGATGGCTTGTTCTGCATCTTTCATCTGCATTTGCAATTGATGTTTCAGTTGGTCATAGCGCTGTTGATGTTCAGCGATCAGATGACTGTTCATCACCAAGTCATCAAAGAGCGCATTGGCATTTTCATCTTCACTGAAATCGACTTTGTGTAAAGCACGATGTTCAGGATAAAGCTGTTGGATGGCTTTGGCAGAAGATTCAGACGCATCAACACTCGGGGGAATATCCTGAACCACACAATTCCAGAACTTTCGCTCCGCTTCAATCAATTGGGCAATCACGGTTTCATTGCGCTGTATGGTGAAGATTTTTGCTTCATGTCCGCAGATCAAGGCACACAGATGTGCAGTCTGTTTGCCTGTCACAGCCAATTGATGTTGCACTTGGATCAGTACATATAAAGGCACGCTATGTCGCCAGTTTTTAGTGCCCCATTCACCGACCGATTTGCATTCAAGGATGTGGACATCGTCATTACCCACTACGGCATAGTCTAAGTTTGCCAACATAAAGGCTTTATCCGCATCAGGGTGTTGAAGCACGCTATTGATACGTCTGACTTTATTGCCTGTTTTGAGTTGATAAAACTTGGCGATTAAGGGTTCAAGTTGCTGTCCCCAATACAGCGGTGAGTAATGATTGTCTGTAGAGCTTTCCGCAGGCTGGGCAACCCGACCTGTTTTAATCATCCACAGCTCTAACATGCTTTGGTAGGGATTCAATCCACAGGCTGCTGCGGCATCGCTTGAGCCAATGCCTTGCTTGCGGATAGCCAACCAGTCTTCACGGCTGATGCCTTTGGTATTGGCGAAGCGTTTTGCGGTGGATTGAATCGGATGTATGGGGTATTTATGCCGAACAGCGGATTCTGTATGTTTGATATTCATGACATTGACCTCTAGTTTAAATTGCTGAATTAGATAAAAAGACATTAAAAAAGGTTGCATCCCGAAGGATGCAACCTTGTGTGAGTTTGAGTTTTGGAGTGGTATTAAATTGGATTTGTCGGATTCAGCTTAGGCAATCAATTGAAAAGCATGATCCAAGCTACGCTGTTTTATACTTGCACCTGCACCAAACCAAGCAGAATCTAGGCGATGATCGGTACTAATCGCTCGGCGTTCATGATCAACGAATTCAGTCATGGCACACAGTAAGCCATAGGCTGTACCTTTGGCTGAACTTAACTCTGCACCACGACCTTGACCATTGAACATTTCCATCACCTTAGTCATTGCTTTACCCTGCCCTTGCGACGGATTGTCAGTAGCTTTGGAAAACGGTTTACCTGTAAAAGGAATGATGCCATCCATCGGCTCAGGTAAAAGCAATTCTGTATTATTCAATACCGCATCAAAGTACGCTGTCGCTTCATGTTGAGTGACTTTACGCAGACTTAGCTGACGCATTTCATACATATGCTCATCCCATGCTTTGACTGAAATGCCAAGCTGATGCTTCACAGATTCAGCATCAAACTTGGTGCTATGTGGTACTTTCACCACACTGGCTGAGTTTGCGCCATTTAATGCAATCGCTAAGGTGTTATTACAGACTACTCGAATCGCAGTGAATTGTGCTGTGGTGGCTAATGTTCCATCACACGCAGTCGCTAACAGCACATAGCCATTACTGACATCATTGCCACGCAAGGCTTTGCTTTGACCAGTACGAGCCAAAGCCCACAGCTTTTTACCACCTTTGATGACACCAGCGGTTTCCAATTCAAAGCCTGATTGTTCAGTTAAGTCCCGATAGAACTCAAGAATCTGCTTGGGTTGCACTTCTTGGTAACGCTGACTCACCACTGACAAAGGTGCGTGAGTATCGGATCGGTATAAAACACGTTGATCATTATAGGGCATGATGATGCTTTGCCCTCGATCATTTGTCGGCATATAGCTGACATTTGAAGATTCTATTTTCCAATCCATGCCTGCCTGTTCAGCCCATATTTCAATGGGTTGATTTGGACTTAACGCATTGCCTAAGCCGTGCCACGGCGTTGCGCCAACATACGCCATTTGCTCAAGAAGATGTGTCATATGATTTCTCCTATGCCTCAAAGACGAAATTGCTTGTTGCAGTTTTGGCAATGCAGATATGCCATACCGATCGATTTAGGCTCAGGACTCACTGCTTCCCCGAATAAACCACCAAGTACCGCACCAGCGACACCACCAATCAATGGACTCACTGGAATGGGTAAGTACTTGGTAACGGACGCACCTATGGTTGCAAAAGATGCCGATGCTGCAAATGCGGTTTGTGAGTTGGATTGCTGACCATGTTCTACGACTTTCACGATGTCATAAGAATGGCAGTAAGGACAATTTGTAGTATTCATAATTTACCTCTAGATGTGATTGATCTTTTCCAAGAACTAGGGGATGTTTTCATCCTCAAATGTTGTGATTCTTTTTCAGGCTTAACCAAATATCTCACAGCATTAAACATTCTATCAACGCTCTTTGTATCATCTCGTTGAATCATTCCTATGCCAAGGGTTCCCGCACGCTCATATACTTTCAAGTAATCCTTATCATGACAGTTAAAGTAATACCCCTTTCTTTCGGTTATTTCTTCCCATCTTTTTCCAACTTGCTGTGCTATCCCCCAGCATTTATTCCGTTTGTGACCATTAAAAACAAGTAGAATGTGACAATGATATCCTTTTGTTTCACCTTGCTCCAATGCCCAAGCAAAAAGCACAAGATCATTAAAGGGTGGCTGACGTTTAGAGAAGTCACTCCTTAGTAATTCAAAATCATTATAAAATTTATCCAGCCTAGCCTCACATACTTTAGATCGTTTCATTCCAATATCAACACGAATTACTGTTGACCTAGAGTACAGCTTGATTGCCTCACCCAACTTAACCTTTAGCGAATTTAAATTACGTACTTCATTATGTTGGTGAAACCTTAGATCACTTTTATGTTTAAGCTCATAGGATTTGAAAAACTCATAAAAATATGTCTCACTGTAAGAATTAATAACCTCCTTAATCTCTCTGATAGAGTTTACACATAAGAAGTCCTCTCGACGTATAAGATCACTCCATGCCCTTAGATAGCCGAAATACCAGTAACTAGGCTTACTAAAATATTTAAACCAAAATATGTGCTTCGCCACCTCGTCTAGACAAGTCACCTCCTTCACCTTGTCTACTAAGTTAATGGTATAACCTTCCAACCCAATAAAATAATCAGACTCACTAATATCTACAAGCAACTCACACTCCATAATGAAACAATAGTAAAACAATCAATACTATTCTTTAGATATAAGTATATGAAAGTTAATTAATTAATAATATTAATAACCTGCACACTTTACAATCATTTAAAATACGTCCCAACTCCATAAAAATAAAGCAGTCAGCAAAATTATCAATAAATACCTATAGACTATATAATCCTCACACATTTACTTAGAGAAAAAGTTATGCAACATAAATTAGAACCTTAACAAACCTCCAAAGAATAGTTTAACCCTGATCTGTAAAAAACAATCTTATAACATGAATATTTTATAGTTATAAATCATTCCTAAATCATTCTGAAAATAACCGTAAATATCTCGAAATCTTTACTCGCATCCTAGACAAAGCGGACATAAACTTTACGGTAATACTTCAACTAAAAGGTAACCCTACGATGAAACAACACCAAAGCATTGATGCTCATCTTGCAACCGAATTAGCGAGACATAGTGATGAAGGGCTTATTCTTGTTTTGCATATCATGCACAAAGGTATGTTTAGTCATAATGTATCAAGATATTCAGGAGAGTTTGAAATTACATCAAACGATATTCTTATTATCAATTCGATGAAAAAGCTATCTGATATTAAGAAGCATATTTTATCAACAGCAAAAACATGGTCTGAAAATGACATTCATAGGTTTCTAATTGATATTAACCAACAAGGTCTAAATGTGAATAAATTCAATTTCTCCATTGTTAAAGGTAATGAGAGAATGAAAAACTTTTTTAACAGCAACCTGATAGTCGGACGATATGGAAATAATTCAGATGGTATTAAATCTAATTATGCAAAATTAGTTTATAGAATCCTGTGCTGCAATTTAGATTTCAGTGAAAATGATTTCAACCATTTAGTACAGGAATATAGCAGAATACACACTGAGTTTCCTGACCACTTTAAGAATAAAGATCGTGAATTCTATATTTGGCTAAAAGGATATCTCGATGAAAAAGAAACATATGACTCTCAACACTATACTCCAACAACTGCGGATGATTATAAAGTAGTCATTAACTCAATTTTTGATAGCCTTTATTTTAAAGATCCTGATATTCACTATGCAGCCAGAAAGAAAGTGATGAATGCTTGGGGACAAAAAAAGTATAGAGCAGAAGGAAAAGTTAAGAAGCAAAGGTATTATGCACTGTCCAATAAAACGTTAGAGTTACTAGATGATCTCTGTATTTCTTTAGGCAAAAGCGAAACAGATGTTCTGACATCATTAATTAATGAGCATTACACCAAACAATGTTTAGACATTAACGGCAATCGAAAATTTGGCTAATGACTAAATCCAACATACACGACTGATTGGAGCCATACTTCGCATCGAGGTGTGGCTTTTTTCAATCCAAACGACCTTGTAGCAAATTCTGTAAAAAATAGAATAGATTTGTTAACGGTAAAAATTACGCCATTTTTACGCCAAAAAAAATAATATCAATCCTATACCATTGTTTTAATTATGTTTTTAATATATTCTCGTCCAATCCATCATTGGAGCGACAGAAATACGGGGACAAACTATTGCAGGTGAAGCGACCTTCGTAGGTTGCAGATTTAAAGCATCCATATTTATGGCTTATGAACGGTTTGAAATATGAGGGCGAATAGTATAGTCGATTGGTGATATTTTCCAAATATCGCCGATGTAATCAATATAGTTTATTGCGATTTCTTCATATTCGGCATATCTATCAGACACAATACACCACTGAGTAATCCCAAAATCAACCCCACCACACACGCCATCGTCCAACCGCCATAGTTCCACGCCACCGCACCTAGTGACGAGCCAGACGCCGCACCGATAAAATATAGCGTCATATAGATTGAGTTGATTCTCGATTTTGCATCATCACGCAGTTGATAGACGATATTCATATTGGTGACATGAAGCATATTATTGGACAACATCACCAAACAGAAACCAATCACGCATGCGATGATATACCAATGTGCAAAGTACAGCGTCACCCAACTCAGTAGCATCCAAATAAAGCCAACAATGGTCAACTGCCTTGCAAAACCACGGTCTGCTAATTTTCCTGCGTACTGCGCAAACACCGCACCGACGATACCCGATAGCCCGATCAAGCCAATCTGAAAATCACTGAGGAAAAATGGCGACTTTGCCATGAGTAATGCCATCGTGGAAAATAAAACACTCATCGAACCAAATGCCAAAGCGCCAATTCCTGAACGAATTAACAGTCTTTTTTCAGTGCGCATTAAGTCAAACATGCTACGAAATAAAGCAAAATAATTTAGATTCAAGGTCGGAAGTTTTGGCAGGCGTGGCTGTAGCAATGCCATCAGGATCAATAGCACGATGGCAGTCACCCAATACACCGTATTCCATGCAAATAATTGTGAGAGCAGACCTGCAATCGTCGTCGCAAATAAAATCCCTATGAGCAAACCACTCATCAAGAAACCGACCACTTGACCCATTTTTTTCGGCTCAACCAATGCCGTTGCTAAAGGGATCAATACTTGCGCAACCACGCTAAACAAACCCGCCATGACCGTTCCCAACCACAACATATAAATATTCTGCGCAAAAGCACTGATCAATAAGCCGATCGCCGTTAAGACCATCAGCGTAGGGATTAAATATTGACGTTTTAACAAATCACCCAAAGGCACAAGAAATAATAATCCCACTGCATAAGACACTTGCGCACAAGTTACAGTGAGTTGTGCCATTGCTGCATCGACTTGGAAATGGGTTTGTATCGAGTGCAATAAGGGTTGACTAAAGTAATTACCCCCTGCGCACAGTCCGCAGATCATCGCCATCAACCACAATGTTGATGCTGTCAGCTGTGGTTTGATGGGTGTCGTTTCGGAGAAGGATTGATCGGACATAAAGTGAAAAAGCCAATAAAATTCAGAGCATAGATACAGCTAGATTCATCAGATAAGACGGAAAGATCAGGAGTACAACATTTAATTGCCCATTGTACAGTTTCAGCGTCTATAATACTTGCCATTCTGATTTTTTAAGCACTGCAATGTTCTGACCAAAGAACGCACTGCTTATCTCGCTCTATTGATACCAAAGGAAAATACGATGTCGAACTGGTTAGATGAAGTCAAATTTGATCAAAATGGATTGATTCCTGCGATTGCACAACATCATCAAACTGGTCGTATCCTCATGGTGGCTTGGATGAACCGTGAGTCTTTGGCGTTGACTGCAGAGAAAAATCAAGCGGTCTACTACTCACGTTCTCGTCAAAAACTATGGCACAAAGGCGAAGAATCTGGACACTTTCAAACGGTCTATGAAATACGCCTCGACTGCGATGCCGATGTGATCACCTTGCAAGTTGAACAGCACGGTGGGATTGCTTGCCATACAGGTCGTGAGTCATGTTTCTATCGCAAGCTCACGCCAAATGGTTGGGAAATCGTTGATGCACAGCTCAAAGATCCAAATGAAATTTACAATCAGAACGATGCTACAAAAGCAACTGAAAGCAAAACTAATCAAAGCCATGAATTTGAATTAGCGACTTATGGCGAGCAAAGCGATGTCCTCGCCTATCTCGGCGCGCTGATGCGTGAGCGCAAATCAGCCAATGCCGATCGTTCATATGTGGCGAATCTGTACGAAAAAGGCATCAATAAAATCTTGGAAAAAGTCGGTGAAGAAAGTGTCGAAACCATTATCGCTGCCAAAGATTATGACGCCAGTACAACTGAAGAAAATAAAAATGATTTGATCTATGAAACTGCCGATCTGTGGTTCCATAGTATCGTCATGCTCGGCTATTTTGATATTGATCCAAACATTATCATTGAAGAATTGGCACGCCGTCAGGGCTTATCGGGTTTGGTGGAAAAAGCCAACCGTACTCAGCCATAATTCATAACAATCTATGTACGCCACCAAAGAACAAGCCCTTGCCATAGATACCGCACGCGTCGGCAATTCGTTTAAGATCATCGCCTACGCAGGTACGGGTAAAACCACCACGCTTGAGATGATCAGCCAAGCCATGCCTGAACGTCGTGGCTTGTATTTGGCGTTTAACAAAGCCATTGCCACCCATGCACAGCAGAAATTTCAGCAAAATGTTGATTGTCGAACTTTTCACTCTTTGGCATACCGTAGCGTGCCTCGCAACATCACCGACAAACTGCGCTTACCTCGTTTAAGCCCAAGTTATCTTGCCAAAGAATATCAATTGCAACCGATCAATGTACGTCGTCTGATGGGCAGTCGCTATGAGCCATATCTGATGATGCCAAATCGTTTGGCGAACTTAGTGGCAAATGGCGTCAGTGGATTCTGCTCGACCAATGCGCAATATCCTGCGCCACGGCATATTCCTGTGCCTGAATGGTTGCATCCTGATGATGCGGAGAATCTACAAAACTCGCTCTACCCTGCACTGGAACGGCGTTGGCTCGATTCGATTCACCCACAACATCAAGCAGGTATCGGGCATGATGTGTATCTGAAGTTGTGGGCGTTGTCTGAGCCGAATATTCCGAGCGATTATATTCTGTTTGATGAAGCGCAAGATGCCGATCCGTTGATGCTCGGGATTTTACTCAAACAAAAAAATGCGCAAGTGATCTACGTTGGCGATGCACATCAACAAATCTACGCATGGCGTGGTGCAGTCAATGCTATGCAACAATTACCCTTACCTGAGAATCGCTTAACCACCTCATTTCGCTTTGGTGAAGATATTGCCGAAGTGGCAAATTATCTACTCCATGCACTTAAAGAAACCGTGCCTTTACATGGTTTTTCTGAGATTTCCTCCAAAGTGGTGAATAAACCGCATACCAAAATGCGAGATGCGATCCTGTGCCGTACCAACGCCCGAGCGATGGAATTACTACTCAGCGGATTACTCAAGGGTGATAAAGTTAGCCTACAAGCCGATCATGCACGGCTTGGACGATTCATTGATGCTGCGACGGCGCTAAAACAAGGCAAGCGTGTCACTGATGTGCCAGAACTGGCATGGTTTAACTCTTGGCATGATGTACATGAATACTGTGAAACCAATGACGGCAGTGACATTAAACCTTTGGTGAAATTGGTCGATGAACACGGCACTTCTCCGCTAAAAAATGCCCTTGCCAAAATCACCCCGATTGAGCAAGCGGATTATGTAATTTCCACAGCGCACAAAGCCAAAGGCTTGGAATGGAATCGTGTGCATCTCGAAGATGATTATCAATTTAAACTCAGTCAACTGGACTACAAAATCACCCCTGAAGAACTGCGCCTGCTGTACGTTGCTTGCACTCGTGCTAAACTGAGCTTAAATGTTCACCATATTTATGATTTATTACAGCAATTAAAGCGCAATTATCAACTGAAAAAATCAGCCTAATATCGCAGAACTTGCTTTTAAAATCATAAAATTTGAGGGTTAAGCTATGCGCCTGATCGCTGTGCAATTGCAACACATCAATCAATTTGATCATCTTGCGGTGCGCTTGCAATCTGGACAATCTAAACTGCCGATTAGCCTATTCCTCGCCAATCAAAATGCAGGCAAAAGCAATTTACTCAAACAAATTTTTCATGGACTGAGCTGGCTTCCTGCTCGCTACAAAGATTTGCGCAGTTCAGGTGCGATCATGCCTGATAGCGATATTCAAACCGACGCGCTGCAAGCACTGATTCAAATCACTATTGAATATCCTGCCGAACTGTTACCCAAAGCGGATGACTCCCAAGTTCAGCAAGATAATTCGCAAGACAAAAAGCCTGAAACGCTATCTGAACCGTCAATTGAAAAAACCGCTGCAAAAGTACCATCTACGCGACCGCAATGTCATTGGACGATTAAAAAAATCCGAAATACGCCGAGCAGTATTGCACTGAGTCGAGCCGATACTAACGGCTTGGACGCACTGATTCCGCAATATCAAAAGTTGATGGAAAGCGATCCTTATTTCACCTTGCCTTGTCTAGCCTATTATCCGAGTGAGCGCTTTGTGCATGAGGTCAATCTCAATATTAAAAATACCCAGTCTGCGCTGACGCCAATACATCAAGCCTATGATCAAGTCAGTCTGAGCTTTACTACTTTTAATAAGTTTTTTGAGTGGTTACGTGAAGTACATGACTTGGAAAATGCGCAGTCCGCACAACTGCTTCGGCAATATCTCGATCCACAAACTCGGCTCGCCGATCAAGTGCAATTCGATGAATTATTTTCTCAGCTCGAACATGCTTATCGGCTTGCGCCACAGCGTTGTCTGAACAGTTTGCGCAGTGCGATTCATATCGTGATGCCTGAGATTGAGGATATTTTTATTGAATATCAGCCGAAACTGCGTCTGATGGTGAAATATCAGGGGAAAATCACGCCTTTTCTACAGCTTTCCCAGACCGAGAAAACCTGTTGTGCGCTTGTCGGAGATATTGTTCGTCGTTTATGTATTTTAAATCCGAACAGTCTATTTCCGTGTCTTGAGGGTGATGGCATTGTCTTAATTGATGATGTTGATGCACATCTTGATCTGACACATCGTCAGCAGATTTTACAGCGTCTACATCGTGCCTTTCCTCGGATTCAGTTTATTGCGACGGCGACGCATTCGGATATGGTCGAGTTTCAGTCTGATGTGGAGTGTTTTGAGCTGAAATATGCCCAAGCGCATCGTTTGGATTTGTCAGCGCATCAACAGCGTTTGGCGCAGGTTTATCAATCGTTACAAACACAGAATTTAAATATTGAAAATGAAAACAATTCGTTGGCTGAAAAATTACCGAATGAAAATGAGGCAGAAGTAGCCGAATCTCAAAGTATCGAACCGCTTGATTTTGCACAGTTGATGGCGCTGATTCAGAATTTAGAGCCAAGTATGCAACAGCAACTCTTGCAAAGCCTACAAGATCAATCCATAAATCCTGACCCATAAAATATTCAGCAAGTGTGATAACGATGAATGATATTTTTTCAATTCAGAAGCTTTACCCGCATCAAGGGAAAGTCAAATCACATTTTGGAAACCACTATGATTCTGTATTTATATCATTTTTATCTTTCGTTAAAATGAACAGCGAGGCGCAAAGCACACAACTGATGAAACAAATTCTTGCGACTCATTTATTTGAAGGTTTTTTCTGTGATAAAAATACAGAACATCCTCGAGAGTTTGGTAAGAATGAATTACTGTCTTTACTCACTTGAGAAGAATTCCTAGAAAACTCGTTTATTCCGAAAATCTAAGCTAGACATACCCAAAAAAAATCCGTATAAGCACCTTTGATTTTTTACGATGTGCAATCACACAAAGAGTAGCAAACGATGAGTAGCCAGTGGTGAAATTGGTACTTGCCCCGATGGAAGGTCTGACCGATCCATTAATGCGCCAGATCCTGACCCAAGTCGGACAATATGATTGGTGTGTGACCGAATTTATTCGTGTCACCGATAGCGTCCTGCCCGATCATATTTATTACCAATATTGCCCCGAACTGCAAAACAACGGCAACACCATTCACGGTACGCCTGTGCACGTGCAGTTTTTGGGGAATAACATCGAAATGCTGGCCGCCAATGCGGAAAAAGCCGTGGCACTTGGCGCACCTGTCATTGACCTGAATTTTGGCTGTCCCGCAAAAACCGTAAATCGCCATCGTGGCGGTGCGGTACTGCTCGATGAGACCGATACACTGTTCGATATCGTCAAAGCCGTGCGTGATGCCGTGCCGAAGCATATTCCAGTATCGGCAAAAATGCGGCTAGGTTATCTTGATGAAGCACATAGTCTGGACAATGCGCTTGCCATTCAAGATGCGGGGGCAAGCTGGCTGACCATTCACGCCCGCACCAAAGCTGATGGATATACGCCACCTGCGTATTGGGAGAAGATTGCGCCGATTCAAGACGCCGTAAATATGCCGATCATTGCCAATGGGGAAATTTGGACTGTTGAAGATGCCAAAGCCTGCCAAGCGCAATCACAATGCCAAGATTTGATGATCGGTCGTGGCGCAGTGACTACGCCTGATTTGGTCAATTGTGTCCGTCAGTCGAATGATTCACAACGCATGACGTGGCAAGATTTACTCACTTTACAAGTCGCCTTTCTGAATGGACACTACAAAACTGAGATCGGCTTGATCGGGCGCTATAAACAATGGCTGGGCATGATGACCAAAGCCTATCCCGAAGCAACTGAGCTGTGGCAACAAATCAAACGTATCAAAGACATGGAACAGCTTTTACAGGTTTTAAATCAGTAAAACGATTCATTACACATCTACTCTCTCTAATAAAACGCCCCAAAACCACAAATCAAATCAGATATATTTCCACACAGAAAAGGATTGATAGTGTTTCTGTTATCAAGTCTTGTGACACAATTCATGCTATAATAAAATGATATTTTTCATGCAGATTGCATGATTTCAGTTCACAGCAATAGCTTGCTCCGTTGCTTGAATTTAAGATTGCGCAATACAATCTTTTTTGCTTAGGTTTTGACACTTTATCTTGTGTTTACTGTATTTTTGATGCGTAAACACAACACTACTCATGGGATGCGATTGTGCTGTTTTTGATTATTCTTTTGCCCTTATTACTCGGCACAACCATGGTCTGGGGCTTAGATAAACTGTTTGGATTGGCTACCAAGCGTAGGAATCAATATTGATCTGCGCCTTGATGCGCTGAGTTTGATGTTTAGCATGCTGATCACAGGGATCGGCACACTGATTTTCATTTACGCTTATTATTACCTCAGTGCAAAAAATTCGCTGGCTAAGCTATATAGCCTGCTGATGCTGTTTATGGCGGCGATGCTCGGTATCTCCCTGTCTAACAATTTAATGATTCTGCTAATCTTTTGGGAACTGACCAGTATTTCATCGTTTCTGTTAGTCGGTTATTGGCAACGCTATGCCGCAGCACAACGTGGCGCACGCATGGCGCTGACCATCACAGGCATGGGTGGTCTGTGTATGCTCGGGGGCTTTATCCTGATTGGTCAGGTTGCAGGGACATACCAAATTGACCAGTTGTTTGAACGTGCTGATATTATTCAAAATAGCCCGTATTTTTTACCGATTTTATTTTTGGTGTTAATGGGTGCATTTACCAAAAGTGCGCAATTTCCCTTTCACTTTTGGTTGCCGAATGCGATGGCGGCACCGACACCTGTTTCAGCCTATCTACACTCTGCAACGATGGTTAAAGCAGGGATTTTCTTATTAGCGCGTCTTTCGCCGATCTTTGTTGGGGCAAGTTTGTATCATGGCATTGTCACCACGGTCGGTTTGCTGACCTTATGTATCGGCGCATTTTTAGCAATTTTTAAAGAAGATTTAAAAGGCTTACTTGCCTATTCGACCATTAGTCATTTAGGGTTGATTGTCTGCCTACTCGGTATCGGTTCACCGCTTGCAATTGCTGCGGCGATTTTCCACATCATTAACCATGCCACCTTTAAAGCGGCATTGTTTATGATTGCGGGGATTATTGACCATGAAGCAGGTACACGGGATTTACGTAAGCTCAGCGGTTTGTGGCAATTCCTCCCGATCACGAGCACAATGGCAATGGTCACTTGTGCTGCGATGGCGGGTGTACCGCTGACCAATGGCTTCTTGTCTAAAGAAATGTTCTACACTGAGTTGGTTGCGAGCCATTCAGGCATTTGGCTGAGTATCATGGTGATCTTGGCGACTTTGGCAGGAATCTTTGCGGTAGCGTATTCCGTACGTTTTGTGCATGGGGTATTTTTCGATGCACAATATGGTAAGCCGTTGCCAAATCAAGACATTCACGAACCTGTCAAAGGCATGCTTGCACCTGTTACCTTGTTAGCGATTCTATGCATTATTGTTGGTATTGTTCCTGCGCTAACGGTGCAAGGTATTGTCAATCAAGTGACTACCGCGACTGTGCAACATCATGACTTTGAGCATGTACATCTCGCTCTGTGGCATGGTTTCAATGTACCACTCGTGATGAGTATCATCGCCTTAGTTGGTGGTGTGTTGTTCTATTTTAAATTGGCCAAAAATGGACGCATTCGTCAGATCGACCTCGATCCACCACTTGGTAAGTTTCGTGGTTTATATTTATTTGACGCATTTTTAAAGCGTTTATTCTTATTTAGTCGTGCCGTGAAGAAAAATACCGAAACAGGTTCATTGCAAAAGTATTTATTCGTCATCCTGTGTTTTAGCATGTTGATGGTGGTCATTCCGCTGTTTGGCCATGATATTTCGCAAGGTACACGAGAGCTAAGCCACGCACCAACTGCCGCCATTGTATTTTGGTTATTACTGATCACGGCGTGTTTAATGATGTTGTGGTTCCATCACGAACGGATCAAAGCTGTATTAATCAGTGGCGGTATCGGCTTGGTCGTGAGTATGACTTTCGTGGCATTGTCTGCACCTGACTTGGCATTGACGCAGATCACTGTTGATATTGTCACCACTGTGTTATTGCTGATGAGCCTGTCTTTATTACCTCAGCTCACACCTTATGAGTCGACACGCAGTCAGCGTTGGCGTGATGGCGTTTTAGCGATCGTCGGTGGTTTAGGTATAGGTTGGCTGACATGGTTGGTGCTGACACGTGAGCATCAATCGATTTCATGGTTCTTCCAACAACAGTCGATTCCACTCGGTGGTGGCTCGAATGTAGTCAATGTCATCCTTGTGGATTTCCGTGGTTTTGATACTTTCGGTGAAATTACTGTACTTGCGATTGCTGCCATCGGTGCGCTGTGTCTGATGGATGGCATGCGTGCGCATGGCACAACGATGACGGAAGGTTTAAGCCATCGTTTCATTCCTTCTCCGCTAATGTTGCGCATGGCGATGTCATGGGTCATGCCACTGGCATTGGTGGTGAGTTTGTATATCTTCTTGCGTGGTCACAATTTGCCAGGCGGTGGATTCATTGCAGGATTGGTCACCTCGATTGCCCTTGTGATTCAGTATATGGCATATGGTCAAGATCGTACTGAGCAAATTCTCAAAGCAGGCTCTGGACGTCTATATGAAAAATGGATTGGTGTCGGCTTAGTTATTGCGGGAGGAACAGGTGTTGCTGCTTGGGCTTGGGGTCGACCATTCTTGACCAGTGCGCACATCTATGTCGATCCACCTTTAATCGGCAAATTACATTTGGCTTCTGCGGCCGCATTCGATGTTGGGGTATACATCACTGTCGTTGGCGCAACCATGTTGCTCATCTCGGTACTTGGTGACTCCAGACACTCAAGTATGTCTGGACCGTTACCTTCAGGAGATCAATCATGATTAGTATGGAATTTTTAATCGCCTCAGGTGTCGGATTTGTGACAGCAACAGGGATTTATCTATTGCTTCGTCGTCGTACCTTTCCTGTGGTACTGGGACTTGCCATGATTGGTTATGCGGTCAATGTATTTTTATTTAGCATGGGACGCCTCGAGTTTAATGCCCCTGCGATTTTGACCGATGCTATTAAAGTCTCCGACCCGCTACCACAAGCATTGGTATTGACTGCTATTGTAATTGGCTTTGCCACCACAGCCTTTGTGGTGCAACTTGCTTTGCGTAGCCGTTATGAGTCTGGTAATGATCATGTCGACTCGAAAGATGAAGCAGAAATTACCTACGATCCACGTGAGGATCAACCTTGATGAGTTTTTTTGTGGATTTTTGGCAGTTACACTTCCCGATTTTATCGATACTTTTACCTGCATTTACAGGTTTTGCGCTGATTTTGCTCGGCAACCCAGGTTCAGGCTCATTAAAGACTGACCCTCGTCAGCCGCTTCGTCATGCGATCAGTCTAGGTTCTGCCGTGATTGGTTTGATTCTTGCGCTATGTATGGTCGACTTTGCCAATACGGGTCAAATTAAAGCGTATTTCTTGAGTGAGTGGTCTGCGCCATTTGGTATTGCTTTAGTCGTTGATCGTCTCTCTGCGATGATGGTGCTCCTCACTTATATTGTCGCTTTGCCTGTGTTGTGGTTTGCCAGTGCAGAATGGGATCAACGTGGACGCTATTTCCATGCGATGTTCCATTTCTTATTGATGGGTGTGAGTGGTGCATTTCTAACAGGCGATTTATTCAACTTATTTGTTTTCTTTGAAGTATTACTTCTCGCCTCTTATGTGTTGCTTTTGCATCATCACAATAAGGCACGTTTTAAGCTCGGTTTGCACTACGTCATTATCAATTTACTTGCTTCGGCAATGTTCTTGATCGGACTGGGGCTCATTTACGGCAATGTCGGCAGTCTGAATATGGCGGATGTGGCGAGATTATTCCCTCGTTTAGACAGCGATCAGCACCAACTTGCGATGGCAGGTGCGATGTTGCTATTCGTAGTATTTGGTATTAAAGCCGCGATGTTGCCTGTCGGTTTTTGGCTACCAAAAACCTATGCTGTGGCGGCGACACCTGTGGCAGCGATTTTTGCATTGATGTCCAAAGTCGGTATTTACGCCATTCTGCGGGTCAACGGCACTGTATTTAGCGACCCACAAGGGCAATATTTACTGGAAAATTGGCTTCTGATCATTGGCGTACTCACCAGTATTTATGGTGCACTCGGTGCAATCGCAGCGGAGCGTTTACGTCGTTTTATCGGCTTTATGATGTTGTCCTCGATTGGGACGATTTTAATTGCTGTATCATTATTTAGCACCCAAGCTTGGGCGGCAGGATTGTATTATTTAATACACAGCACCGTGATTGCGGCGACTTTCTACTTATTGGGTGAATGGATTAGCATTCAACGTGGTGCGCACAAAGATCACCTCAAGACTGCACCTGAAATGAAACAGCATAAATTACTCAGCTTACTGTTTTTGGTGGTTGCATTGATGATGGCTGGCTTGCCGCCATTTAGTGGTTTTATTGGTAAAGTTTTTTTAATGCAAGGCACGCTGTATCATCCACAAAAAGTTTGGATCATTTTGGTAGTGCTATTGGTGAGTTTACTCAGTATCTTGGCATTTGTCCGTGCAGGCTACGTGATCTTTTGGCGAGCAAGCACACCAGAGTCCAATCCAAAAGAAGAAGCGTATGCACTTTATCAAGCGTTGCCTGATCGACCAAATCGTCGTTTGGACATCGTGATCTATGCGCTACTGATTGGTTTAACGGGTTATGCTTTATTGGCACAGCCCGTTTACCAATATACCTATGCGGCGGCGGAGCAACTACAAAACAAACAACACTACCAAGCTGTCTTATTAAAAAATAATAATCGTGGCGATGTGGTTAGCACCCAACCATTTAATCCATATTACTTACCGCATTTGAAATATCGTGAAGACACCATTGATGATCCTTATGCGAAATATATTCCATTTGTGATTTCACCGAAAACACTTGCGGGAGAACATATCCCAGAGGAGCTTAAAACTGCGCCTGAGATTTCGACTGAAGTTCCTGCATTGCCCGATGATGATGCCAAACTGGTGCCAGTGGAGTAAGTTATGACTGATCAAATCACGCCAAAGCCAAGTGCAGTTGAATCCACGCAAGCAGATCAACTTAATGACCCAGTTTTGCCCGCAACATGGGTTTGGCGCATGTTCCCGCATCCATTAGTTTCGTGCTTTGTATTTATTGCATGGTTGATGCTGAACCACAGCGTCAGTCTAGGCAATCTTTTGCTCGCTTTGATCTTGGCGATACTGATTCCAAAAATCATGCAAGCATTTATCACCAGAACGCCACAGCTGGATTGGGTGACGGCATTTAAATTATTTTTTGTGGTGTTGTACGACATTATCATCAGTAATTTTAAAGTCGCAAAGTTGGTACTTGGTCCATCACATCAGTTACATCCTGCGTGGTATCGTGTGCCACTCGATAGCAATCACGATCACGTCAACACTTTATTGGCAATGATCATCACCACCACACCAGGCACCGTATCGGCAGGTATTGATTTGCAACGTGGGGATATTTTGGTGCACAGTTTAAGTAGTCTTGATACCGAAGTAGATATTGCTGAAATCAAAGCACGTTACGAACAACCTCTGATTCAAATCTTCCATGCTCAGCCACGGGAGGAACAAGGATGATTTTTTTACCTTATGTGCTGATGATTAGTATCATTGCCATCACTATCTCGACATTCCTTTGCATTATTCGCCTGATCATTGGACCATCGGTTGTTGATCGACTGCTCGCACTGGACACTTTATTTTTGAATGCAACCTGTTTGATCGTGGTGCTCGGTGTGTATTGGACGACGACTGATTTATTTGAATCTGCGTTATTGGTGGCGATGTTTGGCTTCGTATCGACTGCGGCACTGGCACGTTACTTCACCACTGGTCATGTGATCGATTGAGGAGTTCTAAATAATGTTAATCATGGAAATCTTGATCTCGATCTTTTTGATTATCGGCTCATTCTTCGTCCTAGTCGGTGGCATTGGTATGGTGCGCCTACCCGATCTCTTTATGCGCCTACATGCACCGACCAAAGCAAGCACACTCGGCTTAGGAAGCTTTTTGATCGCAGGGATGATTTATGCGGCATTTCATGGGCGTTTTGGTTTTCCTGAAATTCTATTAACGCTTTTAGCTTTTGTCACTGCACCTGTATCCGCCAACCTCTTAGCGCAAGCGGCGATCCATTTAAACCTACGCTCAAAAAGTGGCGATGTACCTGAAGCGATCAATCGCCCACTACCGTGGCAACGCCAACGATCGGCGCTATTTCGTGCTGAAAATCGAGATAAAACCCGCCGTAGTGATTAAATCCTGTTGACAGCTATATTGCATTGCGCCTATTTTCAACAAAACATCACTAAGAAATAAGTCATGCTCAAGAATAAACCATTCCACTTTCTTTCAGCCTACTTATTTTCTCTGTATATAGTTATGCTGATGCGCCAAGTGAGTCGAATGAATCTAAAGTTACATATTATAAAAGTTGTAGTGATGCAATAATGGCTTAGCTCAACACAATAGAGACCTTTCATCAAGCGTTTTTGGCTGGAGAATCGGATTGTATTGTCATTGATGCTACGCATGTCTTACTGGCGACAAGTCAAGCTTTGCCTGACGATCGCTTTCAAACCATAGCGTACGATTTGCGAGTACGGCTAATCAATATTGAGAACAATGACGTTATTTCGCAAACTTTACATCCGAAAAAGCTCAACTCTCGGGTCGAAAATTAAGAAACCATTTTCTTAGATAAGGCACACTTTTCAACACTTAAAAACCAACATGTGATTGGCATTCGTCACAGCTGGGAAGATTATGATGGTTTTAATTCAACCAGTGAATATATTGATCTTGTGCATTTGAAACCAAACCATAATAACATACGGTTCGTTTTACAAGGTTTGCCGATGCGTGAAACTTTTTATGCCAAAGGGGAGTACCCATCGAATCATGCGACTTGGAGCGCAGTGATCAATAGCCTAATGATTTTAGATAAAAAAGTCAGTCACGGTTTGTAAGATTTGATTTTGAAACAACGCTATACCTATAACGAAGCGCATAAAGAATCAAGATGCAAACCAACCAAATCGCTGCATAGCGAGAGCTTGCGCATCTCATGTTATGGTAAAGAGTATCCTTTCGATCCACAAGATTTTAATCAAGTGAATGTGATTTAGCCTGCTTTTTGAAAATTGGCGCATAAAAAACCCAGACACATAGTCTGGGTTTATCGAACTTAGTGAATAAAATTACTCATCATCGTTTTGATTAGTTTTAGGTGGCAAGTCTTGCACTGCTTTTTCAATCAAACCAAACATATAGTTGCCGTAAGCATTGGTCTTATCATAATGAAAACGCAATCGTGGTGTAATCCGTGTCTTAATCCGACGACTCAACTCTTGACGCAAAAAACCTGACGCTTTATTCAGCACTTCTAGGCTTTCTTGGTGTGCATCTTCAGATTGATCATCTTCGAGTTCACGTCCCATCACCGTCACATAGACATCTGCGTAGCCAAGATCAGGGCTGACCTTGACCGCAGAGATCGTGACTAAACCACCTAAACGCGGATCTTTGAGTTCCAAGCGAATCAGTTCAGCAAGCTCTCGCTGTACCGTATCCGCCATCCGCTTTAAGCGTTGACCTGACATTACAGACTCCGTTTAATGGTTTGTACGTCGTAAACTTCGATTTTGTCCAGCTCTTGAATGTCTTTATAGCCTTTAACCGCTAGACCACATTCCATCCCCGCACGCACTTCTTCGACCACTTCTTTGAAGCGACGCAATGACTCCAACTCACCTTGGAACACCACCACATCGTCACGTAATACACGAATCGGCTTGTTACGGTGAATCACACCTTCCATCACCATACAGCCTGCTGCCGCACCGAACTTACTCGAGCGGAACACTTCACGCACTTGCGCCACACCAAGAATCGTTTCACGATGTTCAGGTGCCAATTTACCACTCATGGCGTCTTTGACATCATCAATCAATTCATAAATGATGCTGTAATAACGAATATCCACGCCATCTTGATCAGAACGCTGACGCGCTGCTGTATCAGCACGCACGTTAAAGCCAAGTAATACCGCTTCAGACGATTCTGCCAAGATCACGTCAGATTCAGTGATCGCACCAACACCCGAGCTAATAATGCGTACTTGTACTTCATCGGTAGATAGCTCAGTCAATGCCACGCTCAATGCTTCAAGTGAACCACGTACATCAGCACGCATCACCACATTGACGGTTGGGACATCTTGTTTGCCCATAGACGCCATGAGGTTTTCAAGACGCATTGCGCTTTGACGGTCGATACGTTTTTGACGCTCACGGTCAGAGCGTGCATCCGCCACTTCACGTGCTTTCTTTTCATCATTCACGACAAGGACTTCATCACCCGCCATTGGCGCTTCTGGTAGACCTAAAATTTCCACTGGAATCGAAGGACCTGCCGTCTTGATACGCTGACCATTTTCATCAGTCATGGCACGTACACGTCCATAAGACGAACCTGCAAGCACCAAATCACCAATGTTCAATGTACCGTTCTGTACCAAAATCGACGTCACTGCACCACGACCTTTGTCCACACGTGCTTCAATCACCACACCTTGCGCAGCACCTTCACTTGACGCTTGAAGTTCCATCAATTCGGATTGAATCAAGATCAAATCAAGTAACTCGTCAATGCCTTCACCGGTATGTGCAGACACTTTCGCTACTGGAACATCACCGCCCCATTGCTCAGGCACGATTTCTTTGGCAGTCAATTCATTCAAGACACGATCAGGATCGGCTGATTCTTTATCCATCTTGTTGATTGCCACGATAATCGGCGTACCCGCCGCACGTGCATGGTCAATCGCTTCGGCAGTTTGTGGCATCACACCATCATCTGCTGCAACGACCAAAATTACGATATCCGTCGCTTTGGCACCACGTGAACGCATCGAAGTGAACGCTGCGTGTCCTGGGGTATCTAAGAAAGTAATAATCCCTTTCTCAGTTTCGACGTGATAAGCACCAATGTGTTGAGTAATCCCGCCTGCTTCACCAGAAGCCACTTTCGAACGACGAATTTGATCAAGTAAAGAGGTTTTACCGTGATCGACGTGACCCATGATAGTCACGACTGGTGGACGAGTTGAAAGCTCACCACGTTTTTGTTCCGCTTGTTCAAGCAAGTTATCTTCGGCTGCGGTATCAGAAACCAGCACAGGATGGTGACCCATTTCTTCAACCACAAGTACTGCTGTATCTTGGTCAATGGCTTGGTTTTGGGTGACCAATTCGCCCATTTTCATCAAGGTTTTGATGACTTCACGAACTTTGATCGCCATTTTTTGTGCAAGATCGCCAACCACGATGGTTGAACCGATTTCCACATCATAGACTTGCTTTTTCACTGGTTTTTCAAAACCATGCTTATTGCCTTGACTGGTTTTTAATCCACGTTTATGGCTTGAGCGGTTGAAGTTTTGCTCTTCCTGATTGTGGCGACCACCTTTCCTTTGAGCACGTCCAGTGTTGCCGCCGCCACGCTTGATTTCACGATCTTCTTTTTCAAAAGAATCTTCGTAAGCCTGACCAACCAATCCATCTGCCAATGGCGCATCATCGACAATCTTAATCGAAGGTGTACTATTGCCTTCATATTTGGTTGCCATTTTACGCATTTGCTCAAGGGTACGTTGCTGAGCTTCTTCAGCTGCTTTGCGACGTGCCGCTTCTTCAGTGGCTTTTAACTGTGCCGCCTGTTCCTCACGTGCTTTTTTCTCAGCAGCAGATTCAGTTGGCTTAGTTGGTTTTTCAGTTTTCGCTGATTTTTTCTTCACAACCACTGCCGCTTTTGGCTTATCAGTTGCTTCTTCTTTTTTGCCATGCATGGCACGCATCGCTTCAAGTGCAGCTTTCGGTTGATTCTTTTCAGTCGTCACTGATTTTTTGCTTGATGCGTTTTCAGCTGAAGCTTGTTTCGCCTTAGCCTCTTCCTGCGCCTTTTTCTCAGCTTCGGCTTTCGCTTTCGCCGCCTCTGCTTCTGCGACAAGTTTTGCAGGGTCTTGCTTCATAAAGGTTTGTTTCTTGCGCACTTCAACATTGATCTTCTTGGTACGACCTGATGAGTCGGCAAGATTTGCTGTACCAGTGGTTTTACGCTTCAAGGTAATTTTCCCTGCGCCCAACTTCCCACCAGCAGTATTGTTAAATTGCGCAAGCTTTTGTTGATCGTCAGAACTAATCACATCATCGGCATTGCGTTGCGGTAAACCAGCAGCTCGAACTTGTTCGAGGAGCTTATCAACTGGACTATCTACGCTTTGCGCTAACTCTTGTATCGTCTTGTCCGTCATTATGACCTCCTCTTTAGTTAAACCACGATTCACGTGCTTTCATGATCAGCTGACCTGCTTTTTCTTCATCCAACACCTCGATATCGATGATATCGTCGATGGCTTGGTCTGCTAGATCATCTACTGTGCAAATGCCTTTTTGAGCAAGTGCTTGCGCAACTTCAGGTGTCATCCCTTCCATTGCCAATAATTCTTCGGTAGCATGTTGCATATTTTGTTGCTGACGAAGTACGTCAGCAAGCGTTGCTTCTTTAGCACGCTCTTGCAATACACCAACGGTTTCTTCATCTAAACCGATTTCTTCAAATGTTTCTGCAGGAACATAAGCAACTTCTTCAAGCGAAGTGAAGCCCATCTCCACCATGGCTTCTGCCAAGTCTTGATCAATATCCAAACGCTCAACAAACATATCTAAATATTGTTGATTTTCAGAACTTTGACGCTCACGATACTCTTCTTCAAGCATCATATTGAGCTTATAACCCGTCAATTCTGAAGCTAAACGCACGTTTTGACCTTGTGAACCAATCGCACGAGCAAGCTGTTCATTGGTGTCAAAAATAATATCTGCGCTGAACGCATCTTCATCAAGCACAATGCCTGAAACATCGGCAGGCTCTAACGCGCTGGCAATGTACTGCGCAGGATCGTCAGACCATACCACCACATCGATGCGCTCACCATTCAGCTCTTGTTGTACCGCTTGGATACGTGTACCACGCATACCAATACATGCACCGACTGGATCAATACGATGATCATTGGTTTTCACGGAAATCTTGGCACGTACACCCGGTTGACGAGCAGCAGCTTTAATCTCGATAATTTCTTCTGCAATCTCAGGCACTTCCTTCGTCATCAATGCAATCAGCATCTCAGGGCGAGCACGTGACAGTTGCAACTGCGCACCACGACCTTCACGATTAACATTGAACAAAATCGCATTGATGCGTTGTTTTGGACGAAGCATTTCTTTTGGAATAGATTCTTCTTTCGCCAAATACGCTTCTGCACCATCACCCAAATCAATAATAAAACCGTCTTTGGTTTGCTTTTTGATTTCGCCGTAGATCAAGTCACCAATCTTATCTTCATATGCATCAGCAACCAAAGCACGCTCTGCTTCACGAATCTTTTGTACGATTACTTGCTTAGCGATTTGCGCTGCAATACGACCAAACTCAATCGACTCCACTTCAAGCTCACGAATATCACCAATTGACCACTCTGCAGGATCTACATCTGAGATCGCATCTTGGCAAGCAGGCATTTCATGATCTTCATCGGCAACCACTTCCCACTGTCGAAATGTCCGATACTCACCTGTTTTACGATCAATTTCTACACGCAAGCGTGCTTCTGATGAGGTCGTATTTTCATAGAATTTCTTTTTAGTTGCAGCCACAAGAGCTTGTTCTAATGCTTGGAAAATCGCCTCACGACCAACACCCTTTTCATTGCTAACCGTTTCTACTACGGTAAGAATCTCACGGCTCATAAGTCACCTTTTATAATTTCAAAAAAATCCATTAATCCTGAAAAACCAAATTGGCTTTATCAATGTTATGAAGATCTATGTCTAACACTTGTGCCTTTTCCACTTCAACCTGAATGGTTTCTGCTTCAATATCTACAGCGACCAATTTGGCTTGAAACTTACGACGATTGTCCACCGCTGTGATCAAACGCAGTGCAACCTGCTGACCAATATAATCTTGCATCTGCGCCAAACTAAAAAATGGTCGATCCCAACCTGGCGAAGAAACTTCTAAACTATACTCACCCGAAATCGGATCATGTACATCAAGTAGTGCGCCAACTTGATGGGTGACATTGACACAGTCCTGCACACCGACACCGCGCCCTTGCGCTTCATCTGCTTGCTCATCTAAATTTGTCGCAGGCTCAACTGGTGCATTTGGGTCAACTGCTTTGTCAATATAAATTCTTAATAACGAACGCTTGCCCTGTGGCAAGAATTCTATTCCCCACAGTTCGACATCACAAGCAACCACTGCAGGTGCAATCATGTCATACAATGTTTGCGTTTTATTGGATAATTTCATCAATACTCGTCAAAAATCAAATTTTAAATAGATGCTATGAGTGAATCATACAAATTTGACCAACAGATGGCACAGCCGAAAACCGTCACTCTAGCCAACAAAAAAGGGCGCATTTGCCCCCTTTTACTTTGTACCAATATCAAATTGAATTGATATTAGCACTTCAATATACACAGCTTTACAAAAGCCACTGTGCAAAAAGGCCCACCTTTCATTGTGAGCCTCTCTTCAGAAACTTGGTAGCGGGAGCTGGATTTGAACCAACGACCTTCGGGTTATGAGCCCGACGAGCTACCAGACTGCTCCATCCCGCATCAACGTGCACATATTATATGTGCGATTCGAACAAAAGTCAATGTAAGGCTGACTAAACCTTTGATTTGCCGAACTTTTTCATAAAAGTCTCAACATCTCTGGTGTTGCGTACTATATTGCTTTGACCTTTCACTGTCAACACTAAATTCTATTATTCCTATTTTTTTTGATCATTTGGTTGAACTGCGACCTAATTGCGACCTAATTGCGACCAAAATGTATTTTTACCATAATTAACTATGCCACAAATGACCCTCGGGCTATTTCTACAGATTTACTCATTCTCGGGTAAATATTGCAAAATGTCTGATATCTCACATTTAAAGAATCTACACAACTTATCTATATTCTCTGTCCCCGTGTTATAGCCTCTTTCATTTGCTATTTTTGACAGTGTTGTTCGATGAATTCCCGTTTCTTTTGCAATTTCAGCCAAAGTAATCACTCGATTCTCAGAAAATTCTTTATCGGCAATTACTTCTTTCAACTTAATCCTAATCATAACAATCCAAAAAGATGTGTAAAAACATCAAATGATGTTGACACGCATCAAAGTGTGTGAAAAACTAACATCAATGGATGCGTAAAAGCATCATTAGATGATCTTAACCAATGTTTGAGAGGGTATCATGAACTTAACCTATTTGACTACGTCAGAATTATCTAAGGTAATTAAATACGATGTTCGTACTATTCGTGAACAGTTAAAAGACTCTGTCCTGATCGAGGGTCGCCATTATTTTAGACCATTTGGAGGTCGTAAAATTCTTTATATTTGGGAACACATTCAAGAAGATATGATGGATGCAAATCTATATAGAGAGAAAAAAGAATTTATTCCAATGGCGAACGGAGGTGTTTGCTATGGCTATTAACACTAGAAATGGTATGTTGTACTTTGACTTTAAGTTTAATGGTCAACGATGCAGAGAATATACAAAGCTAAAAGACACAACTGATCCTAGACAGTATCGTGGACAACAAATCCCTCTAAATTCTTAAAATATTTCTGTTCAAAGGCTTCTGGGCTTAACCAGCCGTTTGCGGAATGCCTT
>LULM01000019.1_pt1 | contig 38068 bp, 26 predicted proteins | sample 728151 | NCBI WGS metagenome assembly LULM01 (sample SAMN03860289, study PRJNA289734) | marine metagenome | biome: seawater column; feature: ocean; material: water; isolation source: Red Sea water column Station 149 - depth 200m | place: Saudi Arabia: Red Sea | collected 2011-10-15 | depth 200 m
CTTCTGACGGTCCTCGTGATGGGGTGGGAATCGGTAAAAACGCTGGATCAAGCAATTCTGCAAGATTTAGTGTGCTTATTGGAGAATCAACTCAGTCTGCTGGAAACTATGGTATTGCAATTGGGCATAGTGCTCAGGTATCTCACGCAGACGGTATATCAATAGGGGCTAACTCGGACTCAACAGGTGCTAACGGTATAGCTCTTGGTAGTTATGCACAAGCTCCTGCAAATGGTTTTGTTGTAGCGAGTGGCTCAACGGTAGCTGATGACGCATTGCTTTCAGGGAAATTTGGAGATTATATGTCAGTTCTGAATGCCAAGTTTGGCGTCGGAACAGAAAGCCCGTCGTATACAATAGACGCCTTCGGACACGATGCTTGGGTTCGGGCCAGCGGTGTGCATGTTGGTCCTTCCGGCGTTGTTATAGAAGGGTCTTCTGGGTCGGGCATTTCAGTTAAGGCTCAGGGAACATTCGGGGATTACACGCTGATGTTGCCGTCTGGCAACGGAACAAATGGTCAGGTATTAACAACCGATAGTAAGAATACCTACTGGACTGTGCCTGACCATGATGCCTTAACAAACTTTGTGGCAAACGAACATATCGACCACTCATCTGTAAGTGTTAGTGCTGGAACAGGTCTAACTGGTGGCGGAACGATAGCAAGTACTAGAACTCTTTCCGTAGATATCAATGGTACTGCTGATCTTGGAAGTCCTGCTGTTGGCGATGAGTTGTTAATTTCAGATTTAGATGATAGCAACACCGTTAAAAAAGCAGACTTGGCTAGCATTGTAAACCTTGCAGACCACGACGCTCTAACAAACTTTGTGGCAAACGAACATATCGATTGGACGACTGACCAAGGCTCCACAAACATTCACGCAGGTAACTATACTAGTGGTGCAAGTAGTATAGATGATTTAGATGATGTTTCTTGGGGGGGAACGAATTTAACTTACACTTTATTGCTCAACAATACCCCCGGAAGCGCTCCTGTGACGGGAACTCTTGCTGGGGACTGTCAGTACAATATAGGGGTTGGGGTTAATTGTTTACGGGCCATAACTAATGCTGATAATAATATAGCTATAGGTAGAAATAATGCCTATAAGGAAACTACAGCCCAAGGCAACATATATCTTGGACAGTCGAATGCTTATAATCATATAGCCAGCAGTGGTAATATTGGAATCGGAAATGGGGTTTTGTATGGACATACGGGAACAGCTAGTCAAGCTGATTATAATGTGGGAATTGGAGAAGCCTGTCTTTATGATGTCCAGAACGGCGGTTCTAATGTTGCGATAGGAAAATATGCTGGATATGGGGTGAGTAAAGGGTCACACAATGTTACCATCGGAAGTAATGCGGGTTATGGGGTTGATACAGGAAGCGGAAATGTTGTTTTAGGTCGTCGCGCCGGTTATGGTATTCGTGGCAACAGAAATATTGTTATAGGGTGGAAAGCGGGCTATCAGCAGGCTGCTGATGACACGCTTATTATAGCCAACGAATCAATAAATAGTAGCGGAACCCTCATTAAGGGTGATATGTATGGCAAGTTTCTTGCCATGGGAGAAGGGGATGGTCTTCATAGTCATGTCAATGCCCCCACCTTGCAGGTTTACCCTAGCGGAAACCGACCCTCGTCAGCAAGCATTACGCCATATAATGGTTATGCTGTGTATGCAAATGGTAGCATTGCAGCAGGAGGGCCGGATGCATGGGTTCAGGCTAGCGGTGTGAATGTCGGTGCTTCCGGCATTGTCCTAAAAGACGCAGATCTATCACACGAAATAACTGTTAAAGCTCCTGATGTTGTAAGTACGAGCTTTACTCTTCCTCTGCCATCAGGCATAGGTACTAATGGACAGGTTCTCACAACAGACAGTAAACAGACTTACTGGTCTACGGTTAGTGGTGGTGGCGGCGTAGATACTACAGGAACTCCAGCTAATGATCAAGTAGCCATATTTACCGATGCCGATACCCTTGAGGGAGATTCAGATTTACAGTTCGATGGTACAAATCTGGGAATCGGAGTGGACCCCACCGCGCCGCTTCATATAGACGTTGATAGTAACGATTTAATTTATGCAACAGCAACTGGTCGAACCGGAAACTCAAGAGTTAGGTTTATTTCTGGTGATGGGGATAATAATAATAATATGACTCTACAGGTTATTTCTGGACCGCAAGCAAACGCATATTTTTATATGGGCGACACTGATGATCCTGATAATGGGTATATCAGATATAAAAATAAGGATGATGACAACACAATGTATTTTAGAACCAATGCAAAAGATAAAATGATAATAGGTTCAGACGGAAGAATTGGTCTTGGTGCGGGGCAAGGTGCGTCTACCGCAACGGTGGGACATATTGATGTCGTTGCTCATAGTGGATGTATTATGGCCTCTGGCATTAGAGGCTGTCTAGAAACAAGCACTGATCAAGCAGTTATTAATTTTGACATAGCTTCTTCTACTGCCCATAATGTGGTTTTGGGTGGTGACAGAACCTTAGCTGTAAAAAATACTCGGGCGGGTGACAGATTTATACTACGATTGACTCAAGACGGTACTGGTAGTCGTGACGTTACTTGGTTTAGCACTATCAAGTGGGCTGGGGGGTCTGCCCCTACGCTGACAACTACACCAAGTAAGGCCGACGTGATTGGTTTTCTTTGTACCGGAACCAATGCATTTGACGGATTTGTTATAGGGCAAAATATATAATGGCAAATCAGATAACGATAGCAAGCGATGTTGCGGTTAGTAGTTGTTCGGGTTCTGGCCCTGCTTATACGGTAAACTATAGTGGGACCGATCCGGTTATAAATGTAAATGTAGGAGACGATGTTACAGTTAATAAAAGAGAGGCTGGAGCAGGGGGTGATAGTGATATTTTATCAGTATATACATATAAAGTAACCGGTTATACAGATTCAGACACTCTTATACTTTCATATGTTTCTGACACACAAGAAGACGGGGATGAGTCTCCTTGCGCCCTTCATTCTGGAACAGGCAGTTCAGGGTCTCCCAACAAGGCACCTCATACTATTAAAAGAGACATAGGACCGGCCTCCATGATGTTTTTTATGGACTAGCGCATGGAAAAAATCGAATACAGCCCAAGTGATATCGGTGAGTGTCAATGTCCCCAGTCGGGATTTTGTGAATTTTTCAGGCAGGAGATGACATACGACCCGCCCAATTGGCAATGGTGTCAAAATGCCACTCCAAAAGAGAGGATGAAGTACAAGGCGGATTGTGACAAGAAGCATGATAGGCGAGCTTATATCTTGTCTGGAAGATTTGTCACAATCGATGAGATGGTTCAAGATTGTAAAAATAAACTTTTACCTCAGTTAGGTAAACTTAATTTAAGAGGTATTTCAGGAGTTCCTAGATCGGGAGTTTTTCCAGCTAGCTTGTTAGCTATGTGGTTAAATATCCCCCTGTATGTTTTTGATAACGCGGGTAAATTTTCTCCACTTTCGGCAATGTCCGATTTTGGAGGTGTGAGGATGCAGCATCACAAAGAACGCGATGGAATAATACTCGTGCTTGATGACACTGTTTATGGCGGCGTCTCAATGAAAAATATGAAGGATCTTGTTGGGGGAAATGATAATATCTTATATGGAAGTGTTTATGTTCACCCAAACAGCCAGTGTGTAGTAGATGTCTTTGCGGATGTGTTAAAACCTCCTCATTTTTTAGAGTGGAACTTTTTTAATAGCGCCTATATCGAGAGTTCGCTTTTAGACTTTGATGGAATACTATCACCAAATGTACCATATGAAAAATGTCAAAATGAAGAGGACTACATAGACTATATATCAAACGTCGAACCATTCTATCATAGGCTACCAAGAACATATAAGTGTAAGGGTATTGTTACGGCAAGACTTGAAAAATACAGAGATATAACAGAGGCGTGGCTAGACAAGCATGGGATAGAGTATGGATCATTAACAATGTTTCCTACAGACAAGCGAGAGCAAAGAGACGCAAACCATGTTGTTGAAGCCGCAAAATTTAAAACAGAGGCTATAAGAAAATTAAACCCTGCTTATTTTGTTGAAAGCGAAATATCAGAGGCAAATATTATAAGAAAGAGTATCGCAAGAACAATCATATGTCCAGACGAAGGAAGGTTTGGTTAATGGACAAGATAAAGGAATTTGAAACAAGGAATGAGATGTATCTTGATGTTCCAAAAGGAGGGGTTGGGGCTGAAGTAGGAGTGTGCAAAGGTATGAATGCAATTAACCTATGGCACATAACAAAGCCGAGCAAGATGTACTTATGTGATTCTTGGAGAGAAAGACATCCGAACTATTGTGCAATTGAAGATACCAAGCTATGGGAAGATGACCATCGGGAGTTGGTGAAAAAACTTTTTGAGTCTGAAGTAGAGAACAACGAAGTCGAACTCGTTAGAGAATGGGGTGGAAACTTTTTATACAACCTGCCTGATGACTCATTGGACTGGGTTTATTTAGATGCCTGTCATGACTACAAGCCTGTGTCAATAGAAATTGAAAACTCTTTAAACAAAGTCAAGGCTGGAGGATTGATTATGGGACATGATTATTGGACTAATTCCTTAAATTGGAAAGCCGGTGTTATCAGGGCTGTAAATGAACGAATACAAAACGGGGACATGAAGATGGTAGGCATTACCATAGAAAAATTTACAAGCTATGTGTGTAAGGTTCTATGATATATTTACCAAGAAGAGCCGTTTTTGTTCATATACCAAGAACCGCAGGGCATTCAATAAAAGCTGCTGTTTCAAATGTTTGTGCCGGAAATAATATACCTTTTGTGGTTAGCACTATTCCTTCATGGATAAAGGAGTTTGACAGGGTTGAAATACATCAGAGAGCTTCGACTCTTAAGGGTTACATTAGGGAGTGGCCTGACATTTATAGATTCTCAATTCACAGACCTATACAAGAAAGAATTGAAAGTGTTTGTAAGTGGGTAGAACATCTGAGACGGGTAGGGTTCAACAAAGATCCAAACATCTCACCTGAGATAAAAGAGTTTATAGAAAGAGAAAATTATATAGAGTGGATAGCGGAGAACTGGAAGCATTACACCACACAGTTTTTTACCGAAGGGGTTTACGGTGAAGATTTAGGGGTGGAAATTTATCCTTTTGAAGAAATTAATGACAGATGGGATGAGATTTGCAACAAATGTCAGATTCCTAGGTGTGAATTACCTCGATTAAACACACCGTGAGGTGTATATACTAGTAGAGCATGTATTATTATGAACAGAGGAATTATCCATGGCTGAAATAACAGCAAACTTTGGCGGAAAAGATATAACAATAACATATCCAGACGCCCTTCTTGGCAAAGCGGAAGAGGCTTTCCTTGGGGTCTATGCTGGTAAGTGGGAAAATGCAATATCTGATAAAAAAGCTTCTTTAATTACAGATGAAGATCAAACAGAAGAAGATATAGAACTTACAGATGAGCAAATTTCAGAGCTACGATATAATTTTACAATCGGATGTATAGTAGACTATGTAAAGAAGATAATCAAACAGCACGAGGTGCAGTCGATTATACAGCAGGCTAAAAATACCAGCAATGAAAATCTGAGTCAAATTAATGTAGAAATTGAAACAGAATAGAGGAATGTGATGGCAGAAATAACAGCCGTTTTTGGCGAAAAAAACATAACAATAACATACCCAGACTCCTTAGTTGGAAAGGCTGGAGAGGCTCTCTCCTTTAAAAAGCGTGGACTGTGGACCGATTTTTTAGAATACAAAAATACTAATAATCCTACCGGAACAGAACTAGAGGTTTTGAAAAATGAATTTGTTGTCTTTTGTCTTTTAGACTATATAAAAAATATAATCAAAGATTATGAGATTAACAAGGAAATTGACAGTGCTCATAAGACAATCGAAGATACAATTGATTCCACCTTGGGGCAAATTAATCTAGAGATGGAAACACCACCCTCTGGTCCAGAGTATATATAGTGGCCAGTGTGCAAATATTGGGATTTGGGGTATCCAGACCAACAAGCACTTCTTTACATTATAAACCATAACTTACAATTAAGGAGAAACCATAATGACAACCAATGCAATGTCCGATTACTTAGAAGCAAAGCTAATCAACTATATATTTAGAGGTCAAGCATTTACACAGCCCGCCAATTTATACATCGCTTTATGTAGCGGCGTCCCGGTAGACGCAAATGATGGAGCGAGCCATCTAGCTGGTCACAACCCCGGCGGAATTCCTGAGATAATGCCTCACGCAAGCGGTGGAACTGCTGGTGGGTATTATCGAATGGTCGTTCCATCAGGAACAGATAAGTGGGACGCCCCCTCTTCAACCGGTGGAGACACTGAAAACACAAGCGCAATAACCTTCCCCACGGCCACTAGCAACTGGGGGCATATATCTGGCATTGCTTTGTGTGACGACAAGTGGGATGGAAATGTGCTCATGTATGGTGCCCTTGATGCTGTAAGAGTAGTAAACAGCGGAGATGTTTTCAAGTTTAATGCTGGCGCCATTGACATAACATTTGCATAGGGGTAGCGCATGTTGGGGTTTCATGCGTTAAGCGAACATCCTATATCCGCAGTAGAGCCTAAAATCCTTTTGGGTTCTGTTTCATCTAGCGGTAGCGCTACCGTTACAGCTAGTGGTGTTGTTGAAAAGTCAGGATCTTCTACTATTAGCGGAAATGCTTCATTAACCGCTAATGCTACAAAAGGACAGGAAGGAACAACTTTAATAAATGGCCCAGCCACACTCACCGCTAATGGTGTGGTTGAAAAGTTTGGCAGCAGCACCACGAGCGGAAATGCCGCCCTAACATCCTCCGCAGTCATAGAAAAAACCGGAACATCTACAATTTCCGGTAACGGATCTTTGGTTGCCAACGGGGTTATCACGAAGCTTGGCACCTCTACAATCTCTGGCAACGGGTCTTTGGTTGTTAGTGGGGTTACTACAAAGTTTGGCACCTCTTTAATTGCCGGTCCTGCTACATTAAGTGCTAGCGGAACTGTAGAAAAAGTTGGCAGTAGCAGTATTAGCGGAACTGTTTCCGTTTCTTCTAATGGAATTATTGATAAGTCTGGAACTTCTCTAGCGAATGGACCCGCGTCACTTTCCGCCAATGGGTATGTAGAGAAATTTGGTAGCGCAGATTCTAGTGGTACTGCAACCGTAACTTCTAATGGTGTGGTAACAAAAACGGCAACCACCACAAGCGGCGGTGTAGGATCTTTAACTGCTTCCGGTACTGTAGAAAAGCTTGGAACAGTTACTTCTGCCGGATCTTTGACAGTTATCAGTTCCGCTGCTACTGGGGCAGACGTTTTAGGAACTGTGACACTTTCTGGAGCAGGGTCTCTTACAGCCAGCGGGCAGGTAACTAGGCAGGGAACCTCCATTGTTAACGGACCCGCTACACTAACCGCAAGCGGCTCCGTAGAGAAATTTGGGCAAGCTTCCATAAGCGGAAATGCTTCACTTTCTGTAAGAGCAGAAACCGGAAAACTTGGAACCTCTATTGTAAATGGACCCGCCTCCCTTTCGGCTAGCGGTACTGTGGAGAAGTTTGGGTCGGTTTCTTCAAGCGCTAATGCAGCCCTGACTTCCAAGGGGAATATAATAATTTCCTCTAGTTCCTCGACTTCTCAAGGCTCTGCAAGCGTTGTGGCAACCGGAACTATTGAAAAAACAGGGACTGTAAGCTTTTCTGGCTCGGCAAAAGTAGTTGGAAATGGTGTATTATTACTAGGAGGAAGTGTATCGTCATCTTCTTCAGGAACATTGTTGGCATCGGGTTCTGTCAAGGCGACATTAAGAGGAACCTCATCCCTATCTGGATCAGCCAGTCTTACTGCTGATGCTATCGTTTTTGTTGATGTATATGATGTTGTTAATCTAAGTCTTTATATTAATCAAATAAAACAGATAGATTCCTACATAACTCAAAATCCTGCCTATACACTGTACATAGACCAAGAAAGGTCACTGCCCCTGTATCTGGATCAGGTAAAAAATAAGTCACTTTACATAGACAAAGAACTGTCACTGAGTTTGGAGAAGTAGCATGCCAGCCAATGAGATTCACAAGGGAGACATTGGCACAAAGTTTAGCGTCACTGTTTATGACGGATCTTCTGTTGTAAATGTTTCTGGCGGGACAAAAACAATTATTTTTAAGAAGCCCGGAGGAACAACACTGACTAAAACCGCCTCGGATGAAGACGCCACAAATGGTGTCATAAGCTATACAACTGTGTCGGGAGATTTGGACGAGATAGGAACTTGGAGAATACAGGCCAAGGTTGTCACTGCTGGTGGAAGCACTTTTTATACAGACATATCAACTTTCAAAGTCTACGACAATATTTAGGGGTTGAAAAATGGCTTGGCAAACAGAGATGGTAAGAATATTGAGATATATAGTAAATGACTTGGATTCTTCTAGCTATTCTTTTTCCGACACAAGGCTAGAAGAGACCATTCTTGTAGCAACGCAGTTGGTTTTAACTGAAATAGATTTTGATCAAACCTATACCGTAGATGTAGATGCACTAAGTTTAGATCCAGATCCAACAACCTTGTCTGATAAAGACGACGCTTTTATATCTTTAGTATCCCTAAAAGCCGCATGTGTAATTTTAGGGAGTGAGGTAAGAACCAACTCTTTGAATGCGGTTTCAGTTAAGGATGGGGCTTCTTCAATAGATATGAAGGGTGTGGCTGCCGGATTAATGGCTCTCTATAAAGATCTGTGTGGAAAATACGATCAAGCAGTATTGCAGTATAAGGCCGGAAACTCCGTTGTTGGTCATGCAATATTAAGCCCCTACTCTCCCGGTAGCGAAATTATTTCAAGACCCTCCGACGCTACCTTCAGATCTAACTCCCACTTCAAATAATGGAGATAAAAAATGGCTCATCATAATTCAGATGTAGCAACTTATGCTCATAGTTCAAATACAGATATTAATAACGGCTCAGTTGTAACAGGAGCCATGGTCACTGGTAATTATAACTACGTTCGTGGAAATAGCGATACAATAGTTAGTACCTACACCAGCATGAGCAGAGGGTATCAAAGTCTGCACCAGTTCAACAACGTTTATAACACCCCTGCGTATTGGCAGACTAAATTAACCGATAGATTCGACGATACTGGTTATTACACCGCTTAAGGAGAGAATAATGACTGCAAGCACAACTTTTACTACGGGAAGAAAGAGCGGTATAGATTATCTTCACTCGTGGCAGATGACAACAAACCCAACTGTTTCTGGCGTAAAAGCAGATAAGGGTGTTCAGGTTTTGGCGTCAGTAGATAACTCTGTTTCAATCTACGTTGGTCCGTCTGGAGTGACGGCAAACTCGTCAGATACCACTGATGGGTATCCTCTGGCTGCCGGTGAAAGTATTTTAGTCCCAGTTAGAAATGCAACTGAGATTTTTCTTATCGCTGGTGGTTCTGGGACTTCTCAAAAAGTTTGGTGGATAATCGTATAAGGAGAGGCCATGGAGCTTCTGCTAAAAGTTGGATCTAATGGTCCAGACCCTGAATATCAAGATGGCGATATAGTATGCGCTTTTAACGAGAGACGCATACTGTGTTGTCATGCAGAAATGATATGTCATGTGCAAAAAGTCGAATTAAACAATGATGGATTAAATCCAGAAGATTGTTTAACAAGATGGATGCTTGAACAATTTAGCCAGTTCAAATTTGAGAGAGTTAGCTCTACTGAAGTAAAGAGAACAAATCTTTTAACCAATTCTTCGGATGTAATAAGCTCGACCCCCAACAGTGATGGCGAGTATATGCATGTTGATCTTTTCCTCTCTGGAAAGAGAAGAAAAAACGACCACCACATTTTTGGGAGAGACGGTGCTGAAGTTTGGTTCGGTGGCAAGATAGACACCAGCCTAGAGAACGTAAATCTTTTATGGAATAAAATTGAAAGCGAGAGCGATAATGTTAGGGTAAATCACCAAAGATGGCCGCTCAGCAAACTAGAGAAAAAAAGATTTTTTGGTATAAATACTAATCATGAAGATCATGAAAATGATTGCGATGATCATGAATGTGAAGAGCATGTGAGAAGTTCTGTAGATGAGAATAATGCTATTTTGAAACAAAGAGCATATAACGTACATTATGCTGACTTATCTCTTCCTTCCTCGATTACTGTTGAAGATATAAGGAATCGAGAGAAGATACTGGATATAAGAGAAGACATTATTTTTGACATGGAAACAGTTTGTTTCTGTAAAGACGACGATCATAACCATTAGGTGAATCATGGCTACGGTAACAAAAACGATAGGGACTTCATCAAGAAATTATTCCACAATTACTGCGTGGGAATCTGATTTAAACGATGCGGCAATATACTCATCGAGCGATGATGCTGTTGGAGAATGTTATAAAGATAGCACGTTTAGTGAAAATGTGACCCTGAGAGGAACCCTTACAGATCTAAACTCCGCAACTCTTACTGTCGCAGCAGATAATAAACACACTGGCACTGCTGGAACTGGAGCCATCCTCAGTGGGTATATACGTGTTACTGAGAGTACTAGTGGTGCTTTGATTTGGAATATCAAGTGGTTAGAGGTCACTGGAAATTCGGATTACTCTGGGGCTAAGATACACGCGCAAGACAGTATAGATTCCACCAAGGGGCCGCTGTATATTGAAAACATGTTAATATATAATGCCGATATTACAGAAAATGGAACTGCGGGCGCTGGTATACGTATAGGTGAAATGAATGGACATATAGCCAACTGTTTTATTTACGATATATCGCATACAAATACTGGCGGCGATAATATTTTTGGAATAAATAAATTACTACGCGGCACATACTACGTATATAATTGTTCGGTTCAAGATATTAAAAAACCGGGCGGTACTGTCGCGGGAACGAAAGCTATTGGCATTGGTGATGATACATATGGCGGGGATAAATATCTTGTTGGTAAAAATTGCTTGATTGGATCATTAACCGGCCCAACAACCTCCTGTCTTTCTAGTTTGCATAGTTCAAGTGATTACAACCAGTCAGCGGACTCCACTGCGAGTGGAAGCAATTCCTTGACCGGCAAAAGTGCCGCGAACCAATTTGTATCCACAACAACCGGAAGTGAAAATCTCCACCTGATAGAAAGCGCAGATGCCGTAGACGCAGGGGTTGATTTAGGAACAACCGCAAACACAGACATAGACAATAAAGACAGAAATGCTACAGACATTACGTGGGATATTGGTGCTGATGAGTGGTCGTTAAGATCGACAACAGTTACCAAAAAAATTAATAGCTTGGGGCTTGATTCTCAGATAGCTTATTTATTAATTGAAGACTAGGGTATAATATGGCTATAACAATTCCTAGCGGGGTGTTTACCAAGTATAACGAGCTTGGAGATGCCATGATTTCTAATTTTGGAGTTATGTGTAACTTAGTTTATCCAGAAAAGAGAGCGGAGTGCACAAACTGTACATTGATTGGTTTTGGGGGCAGGTCCACAAGTATTTACAAAGCCGGTGGACCCCTTGCTTTTACCACTGGAATGGTATGCCCTCTATGTGAAGGTAGAGGGTTTAAGATAACAGAGAATACAGAAAAGATAAGATTAAGAGTTTATTGGAACAGAAGAGAATGGGTTGATGTTGGTTTTGAGGCGGATGTTCCCGATGGTCTTATTCAGACAATTGGCTATATGACAGATATGCCAAAGTTAAAGAAGGCGAAAAACATAATTGTTCATGAAACCATTCAGGGATATGGGACTATGCGGTTCACTAGGGAGGGGAGTCCTTATCCGCACGGGTTTAAACAGGATAGATACGCAGTTACTTTCTGGAGGAGATCGTAATGCCGTCAAGAGCAACAATAACCATAAAGCTCCTAGAGAATGACAAAATCATACAGAGAAAAATTCTTATGGGGATTGCTAGGGAAATGAATGCTAGATTTAGACGATCTAAGACTCGGATAGTATCGGCGGTTAAAGGGTTGGTGGGCGATATTATTAAGGATCAGCCAGAGATCAAAGAGTTAAATGGGGGCATTCTTCAAGCGGCCTTTGGTATTCGTAAAGGAAAGGAATCTACTGCAATCGAAGATATTATTGAAGCAATATCAGAGAGTGTCCTAGTAGAGCTAAAAGAAGTTAGACAGGTGGGTAGTAAAGTTTTAAAAGGTGGTATGTCAATATACATTCAACCTGAAAGACTATCAAATCTATTAAACATCCCTTCAGGTATAGTAAAAAGTGAAAAAGGCCAGTTACTTCCTTGGCTTAGCTGGTTACTCCTTGCTGGTGATAAAATTTTAATAGTGGATTATGAGGTTGAATATAAAAGTGGAACTGGAAGAAGTGGTCTCGCCACCATGAAACCCGCGAGCGGTATGTTTAGAGTTCCTCCATCATATTCTGGAACAGCGAATAATAACTTTATTACAAGAGCCTTTAACGGTACTGAGAGAATACTAGCACGAATAATACGAACGAATCTGAGATAATATGCCAGATTATACATCGTTAAAATTTATAGACTCTATTGGAAAAACAACATTAACTCAGCAACTGCAAGATAATCTTGTTGAGTTTTTTAGTTGGGGTATTATAGATAAGGGTGGGTTCTTTAATGTCAATATTCCAGCAGTTGGATTATATGGCGGTAACAAGCATCAGTTAAGATTAGTTGATGATCCAAATTATACGGCGGGTCAAGTTTGGGAAGGTTATAGAAACAATTGGGTATGGGAAAGTGGACTATCTACCGCAACGCAACCCATAGCCATTTCTGGAGTACATGTTGATGGAAATTTTCATCCAGCAACAGGAGTAGGAACATACGCGCATCATATTGATTATCCCAACGGGAGGATAGTTTTTGATTCTGCCATACCAACGACAAGCACTGTTACAGCCGAATACAGCTACAAGTGGGTAAAGGTCACTGCTGCAAATGCAACACCTTGGTTTAGAGAAGTACAATACAGGGCTGCTAGGCTTGAAAGCTCACAATTCTCGAATACTGGATCTGGGGATTGGGATCAGTTAGGCCAGACTAGGCTACAGCTTCCCGCCATAGGGATAGAAATTGTTCCTCGAAGAAGCTTTAAGCCCTTGGAGCTAGGGGGTATAAGTCAATGGGTTTATACAGATGTGTTGTTTCACATCTTGGCCGAAGACGAACACACAAGAAACAAGTTAGTTGACATAGTCTCTCTCCAGTCAGAGAAAACTATCTACATGTTTGATATTGATAAAATTGCAACTTCTGGAAGATTTCCTTTGGACTATCGAGGGATGCTTTCTGATAAATCCGTTGCTTCTGGAGCACTAACTTATCCTAGTCTTGTTACAGTATCAGGATATAGGGATAAGGAGTTGAGATTTGAGTCCACAACGATTCAACAAATGGATGCAATCAGTCCTTCTCTGCATCTAGGCACAGTTCGTGGAACAACAGAGGTTATATTGTCACAGCTATAGCTGAATTTGGTGTATAATATTACATAAGAAACTATCGTATCTCAAGCCTTAAAAGGAGAGATTTTAAAATGGCTAACAAGAGAATTTATTGGGCCGTACAAGCCGTGGCTATCGCGGAACATGGTTACGGTCAGTCGGCCCTGCTTAGCACAAGCCACATTGTTCGTGGCCTGCAAAGCGCGGGTATCACATCGACGTTTAACCTAGAGCAGGTTTTCGAAATGGGGCAGTTGTCTCTTTATGAAAACATCGAAGAAATCCCCGATGTGGAAGTTACTTTGGAGAAGGTGTTGGATGATGACAAGCTCATCTACCTGATGGCCGCTCCACAAGCCTCAACCAGTATCTCGTCTGGATCAAACGACCGGGCTGATATCTATCTCGGCATCTGGTCAGATACCGCTGATTTCGCTGGTTCTGGTTATCCTCAAGCATCTGTTTACTGCTCAGGCATGTATGTATCAAGTGTTTCATACACGTTGCCAGTAGACGGAAACTGCACTGAAGCAGTTACGCTAGTGGGTAACGACAAGGTTTGGACTAGTGGTAACAACTTTGGCGCCCAGACGTTCGGCTTCGACGCCGCTGGCGGCCCTGACGAAGACAGTCCCGGCTCCAACGGTGTACAGAGACGTGAGAATGTCAACATTGATGGTTCTACCATTCCTAAACCCGTAGATAACGCCGGTCATAAGAATGATGGCGGTATCCAGTCTATTACTATTAGTACTGACTTGGGTAGAGAAGAAATTAGAGAACTTGGAGCCTTTGGTCCTTATCACCGATACGTTACGTTCCCGGTTGAAGTAACTTCAGAGTTTGAAGTAATTGCTTCCTCTGGCGATCTAGTTGATGTGGATTCTACCGGTTCAAACTTGGTAAACCAAACTATCAATGTCGTTTTGACTGATGGTACTCAGTTCAACCTTGGTTCTAAGAACAAGCTTGCATCGGCAAGTTACACTGGTGGCGACACTGGTGGCGGTAACGTTTCTGTTACTTATTCATACAGTAACTTTAACGACTTGTCACTCGTAAGCCCGGCCTAAACCGGTTTTTATGACAGACTGATAACGGAGGGGCTTGGCTTTGCGGTCAAGCCCCTCTTTGTCAGCGTAGATGCGATAGCCTATTTGCACCTGATAAAATGTTGAGGGATAGGCAAGTGATACGCTGGCTTTTATATAAGGGACAGGGATATCATCTATGGAACTGCATACCAGAGAATATTTGATATCTAGAGTAGTGCTGGGAGTAGTTAGAGTAAAGGCGGGTAAAGACTTAACATTATTTGTTAATCCTATAACGCCTCAAAAAAATTACGAAGCACAGGAAGTATATCAAAAAACTTTTGAAGAGGCTTATTTTGACGGAATACCCACAAGACAGGAAGTTGATGAAATGATGATTGACAGGGGTTTGTGGGGGCCAGCAGAAGAGAAGATGTTGAAAAAAATTGGTAAAGATATTGATGATTTTAAAATGCAATTGTACAAGGCTTTGTTTGACTCTAAAGCGCAGACAGTTATAAGAAGATTGATATCACAAGCAAAAGAAAGACAGCTTGAGTTATACAGAGACAAACATATTTATAACCATACATCATGTGAAGGGGTTGCTTCATACGCGAGATCTTGTTGGATTATAGAAAATTGTACGACCACAAGTGAAAATATACCCTATAATTTTAGTGGGTATAGTATCTCGCAAGTTTTGGCAAACTATCAGACCAGTATTTTAGGAGAAGAGGAGACAAGAGAGTTGGCCAGAACTGATCCGTGGAGAAGTATCTGGTCTGCTTCAAAGAAAGAAGGTTCCTTGTTTGGAAAAGAAGCAATTCTTTTAACAGACGAGCAAAAGCATCTGATGATGTGGTCATCAATGTATGACAGTATTTCAGAATCACCAGAAGCTCCTTCGGACGCCGTTATTGAAGATGACGACATGATAGACGGATGGCTTTTGATACAGAAGAAGGAGAGAGAAAACGCCAGAGACGAGAAGTCTATAGAAAACGTCATAGGAAACGAAAAGATTTCTGGCGCTGGTGAAGTGTTTGTTACAGCAAAGAGTCAAGAGGATATAGATCTCATCAATAAGATGAACGACCCAAGAGGCTCTATAATAAAAGAACAGAGAATGAAACAGGTGAAATCTGCTGGTGTTGATGGTATTAAGCATCAGCATCTACAGGATGTTAAGCAGGACATATTACAAGCAAAGATCGAACAGGCAAAACAAGGTAGGCGATAAAAGGGAATAACCCATGGAATATGAAGAGTTGGCTAGAATAGCAAAAAAGCGCAAAATGGATAAGGAGGAGAGATATAAAGAAAGTTCAAAAGATAGGCTACAAAAAATAGCCTCAAAAAAGATACAGACCACTATGATAGGAGCTTTAAGCTCTATTGAAAAACATTTCGGGTTTCTATGGTCTCATGAAAATGATGGTGAATTAACCCCGGAACAGGAACACATGAGAGATCTTTATGATGAGATAAGATCCGAAATACTAGATAAAGGCAACCACCAGATAAGAAATCTGGAAACTGAACTTTCTCAATATGATATAACTTGGCTGAGGTATCAGCTTTCGTTACCCGTGACTCGTATGACTAATAAGAAGGAAACCTAAAATGCCAGACAATGAAGACCGTAAAGCTATAGTGGGCAAAGATAGAGATGGCAACAATGTAACCATAGATGTTCTCAGGCCCACCGCCACACACCTAAGAACCGCACAGATGGAGTATAACAGAGCCTTTAGAGACGCGCTAGAATCCGGCGCGCTTCTCAGACAAAAGCTCGACCAATACATGACCGATCAAGGTCTTTGGGATGAGAGTAAGGAGAAAAAGTATCAGGAGATCAACAAGCAGATCCTTGACCTAGAGAAAAAATTAAGGGGTGGCGGTATTAAACTCAAGACCGCTAAAAAGTTGGCGTTGACAATGCGGGAAAAGAGGGATGAGTTCCGTGATCTCATTTCTGAAAGAACCGCCATGGATGGAAACACCGCAGAAGGACAGGCAGACAATGCGAGGTTTAATAGCCTACTAATTCAATGCTTGGTCGAAGAAGAAACGGAAGATCCATTGTTTGATTCACTTGAATCTTATGACAAAAAGGCAACCGAGCCTTATGTTATAGCCGGGGCTGGTCAATTAGCCCAGATGATGTATAACCTTGATCCTGAATATGACAATAATCTACCTGAAAACAAGTTTCTCAGAGACTATAAGTTTGCAGACAAAGAGAACAGGCTCATTAATAATGATGGAAAGCTTGTTGATGATAATGGAAAACTCATTAATGAAGAAGGAAGATATGTTGATGAGAACGGTGAATATGTTGACGTTGATGGAAATAGATTAGATAAAGATGGTGAATATATCATCGATGAAAAACCCTTCCTAGACGATGACGGTCAACCCGTTGTATTAGAAAGTGACCAAGACGAAGAAACTGAAGAAGATGCGACTTCAGAAGAAATTACAGCTTCAAAAGAAGTTGAAGCTCAGTAATTTCAAAACTTAATGAACGGAAAGTACGGGCGTATCGGGATAGTGTTTCTGACACTACTACCGGTACGCCCTTTTTCCTTTTAAAGGCTGAAAAAAAATGGCAGAAAGATTTGTTCTAACAGCACAGCTTCAATTGCAAGCCCCGCGAAACGTGAGGACTGTGGTAAGGGATATTCGTAGGGAGTTGGCCGGTATAACAGTCCCTATAGACATTAAGATTAAAAATAGAAAAGAACTTGATAAGTTAAGGAAAGATTTAGAACGAACTGGTAACAGTGCCAAAAAAGCATCGGCTGGAATGGGTAGGTTTGGAAAGGCTGTAAATCAGGTAGCCAGAGATATCGCTAGGATAGGTAGTCTTTTACTCATTAGGGAGTTTGCGGACGCTGCTAGAGGAGCGGCAGAATTTGAAAGAGAGCTTATTAAAGTATCTCAGGTTACCGGAACTTCCGTGAGAAACTTGGGTGGTCTAAGATCTGAGATTACTAGGTTGTCTACGTCGCTAGGCGTCTCTTCTAAATCTCTAATCGAGGTTTCTCGCGTGCTAGCTCAGACTGGTATTAGCGCAAAAGAAACAAGCATAGCTCTTGAGTCGTTAGCAAAATCTACTCTTGCCCCCACGTTCAGTGACATTAAGAACACGACCGAAACCGCCATTGCTGCAATGAAGCAGTTTAAGCTCGAAGCAAAAGATCTGAATAATGTCCTTAGTCAAATTAACTCTATCGCCGGTCAATTCGCTGTAGAAGCCGGTGACATCGGAGTGGCGATCAGACGTGCTGGCGGTGTTTTTCAAAAAGCTGGCGGGCAACTCACGGAATTGGAAGCCCTATTCACTTCCGTTAGAAGTACTACCCGAGAATCCGCAGAAACCATCGCTACCGGCTTCAGAACTATTTTCACGAGAATTCAGCGCCCAAGAACCTTGAAGTTCTTAAGGCAGATGGGCATAGAGCTAACCGATCTTAAGGGCAAGTTCATAGGCCCGTTTGAGGCAGTCAGAAGGCTGAGCCTAGCCTTGAAGGACTTAGACCCTAGGGACATTAGGTTTGCTCAAATCACCGAACAGCTTGGTGGATTCCGTCAGGTGTCTAAGGTTATTCCCCTAATTAAAGAATTCGCCGTATCACAAAGAGCTTTAAATGTTGCTCGTGCTTCTGGGAACTCTCTTGATAGGGATGCGGCCACTGCTCAAGACGCCCTTCTTGTCAGGTTAACCAAGGTTAAGGAATCTTTTAGCGCATTAATTCGTACCATAGCTGATAATGATTCTATAAAGTTCTTCATAAGTAGCACCTTGAGATTAGCTGAAGCGCTTCTAAAAGTAACAAAAGCTCTTGAACCTTTACTTCCACTATTAACTGGTCTTGCTACTATTGGGATTGCAAGAGGTGTGGGAAGGTTGGCGGGCGGTGTTCGTGGAAAACATGAAGGGGGTAGGATACATAAGTTTGCCAGAGGTGGTTTTGTTCCCGGTCATGGTAATAGTGATACTGTTCCGGCAATGCTTCAGCCGGGAGAGTTTGTCATAAGAAAGAGTTCTGCGCAAAGCATTGGGGCTGAACGTCTTCATGGATTGAACAGGCGAAATCGTGGTGGTGCCATACGGAGATATGCTAACGGAACTCCTAGAGGAGGAGTTAGGCCGAAGAAGGCGCCGATAAAAGTAAAGCCTCCAAATCTTACGAAATCCGGTCTAGTTAGGGGTGAGAACAGATTGCCAACACCGGATGAAATTAAGGCTATTCGCAACCATCCCGATTCCTCACACACGCAGATACAAAGAGCGAATAGCGTTTCCGCAAAAGCAAAACGTCAAGCAAATGAAACCCCCCGTCAAAAACAACAAAGACTAGCTAGAGAAAGGAGAGGTACTGAGGGGCCGTTACACTTGAGAATTAGAGACAATCAATATGGAGGCATTTTCTTAAACCCGCAAGAGTCGGCAGATAAGAAGGTTTCGCCAAAAAAATACAAACTTGGGGATTTGCCTGCTCAAAGATTGCACATAGCAGAACTACTAGAGCAAGATCCCAAAGCGAGTCAGTTAAGGGATAAAACTCTGCTTGAACAAATTTTAAAGAACAAAGTAGCCAAAGCCAAGCTGGCTCCAGTTCAGTTTGATGCTTCGCATTTACAGAAAGGCTTGCGTAAAAGAATAGTCCAAGGGCTGGGTCCAAAAACGAGGGATATGATAAGTTCGCTTGTAAGCGGAAAAGCGTCCACAAAATCATTAAAAAAAGTTGGCCTTTCTGTAAGTAAAACAGCCGTAAAAAGACGAGTGGACGAGCAGTTTAAAAGTGGGGCATTTCCTCTTGAGGAATTTGAGGGAAATGTTTTTGAATCATTTATTAGCGCTGTAACTGGAACACCGTTAAGTGAGAAAAAAGCTGGTTGGGATTTTCCAAATGCAAATACTGCCGATTTTTCTAAAATCTTTGTTGGAATGAGTCCTAGACTCAGGCATGGAGAAGCTAAGAGAACTAGAGGAGCGGACAGTTTTGGCAAACAGAGGAATAATATCGGTGCAAAATTTTTAAGAGCGCTTGCGGGTCAAGGTGGTGATGCGAGTGTTACTTTAAAAGAGTTGTCATACGATAAGGCTGCCCTGACAGCACCAGATACCACGCTTGGTAAAGCCTTAGCCGCTCAATCTTCGGGAGCAAAGGGTGCGACGGCAAAGAGGCTTGGCGGAATAATAAAAAGATTTGCCAGTGGCGGTAGCGCCGGAACAGATACAGTGCCAGCCCTACTTACGCCCGGCGAGTTTGTGGTTAATAAAAGCTCCGCAGAAAAAATTGGGTATGGTCGGCTAAACCAAATGAATAAAAAGGGGCATCTCGCCTTTGGTGGAAGGGTAGCAAAATATGCCAAGGGGGGTGTGGTTCAAAGATTTGCAGAAGGTGGTAGAACTGACCTTGCTGCTGGCGGTGGCGGATTTGAAAAACTGTTCATATTAACGGCTGTTGCGGGGCAGTTATCTACTCAATTTGAAGGAATGGGAAAGGGAATTAAGGAAGCAATTGAGAGGCTAAGTCAGTTTGGAATTCTTCTTGTAGCTTTACAGAGTTTGGGAAAGCCAGAAAAGTTTGAGGGAATAGGCGGGGGGAAGGGTGCGTTTCGTCGAGGGGAAGCAGAAGGAAGACGAAGATTTGAAACAGAATTCGGACCTGCTCCGAGTCCGTTCGGTCACAATCCAGAGAGAATTAAATTTGAGAAAGACAGGGCGGCGGCTGGGAAGAAAGCTGGAGCGGAAGCGCAAGCAAAACGTGGGCGAGCAGTATCCACGGGTATAGCCGCCCTTGGAGCCATCGCGTTGACGGCTGGGGAAGCACTGAAGAAGAATGCTCAGAAATCTCTTGAATCCGCCAGAACAGAAGCGGAGGCTAGTAAAGCCGTTACGGAAGCGGCTACAGCCGGGGCCGTTTCAATGGCCGGATTAGGAGTTTCTATCGGTGCGCAATTTGGTCCGATTGGCGCCGCCGTAGGAGCTTTAGGTGGCGCCATTTATGGTTTTGTAACCGCCGCAGAAGAAGCAAGAAAACAATTATTGGATCTGAAGTTCAAGCGTGAATTTGCAGAGTTTGAAAAGTCTCTTGAGTTGGCCGGAAAGAAAGGTGTCGATGCAGCAACTCAATCCGCCAGAATTTCCAAGGGCATAGCTTCTGCTCAGGCGAGATTCTTTAGTGCCGCCGACGCAGACGTTCTAAAAGAATTACAGAACGGTCTTAGAAGAGCACTTCCCGCACTAGATACCTATATACAAAAAATATCCCAAAACGCCACCTCCTTTGAAGACCTGAGAAGAACTGTTGGCGAGGGTGTAATAAAAGAATTTACCCGACTTACCGGTCAGACATTAGCAGAGTTTAGAAAACAGATTGAAGATGAGATTGAAGCCCGAAGAAAAGCCAAGGATGTTCAGGAGAGACTCTCAAAAGCTCAGGAGGAGGCTTTTAGAAAGGTATTGTTAGCGAGAGGTGTTGCTTCGGCACTCACAGACCTTAAAAATGCTGCTGGAAATCTGGTGATAGGGTTTAAGACTATCGGTCAATCGCTAGCAGGGCAATTTGGAAGAGTGGAAGTGTTTGATGCTTTGAAAGGGCTGGGAAAACCATCAGAGATCTCAGATCTTCAGGGCTTTAACAAACAGATATCCGTGGCAACCGGAATCATGGGGGAGGCAGGTATAACCCTTGGTAAAGAGGCAACATCCTTTGCTTCGGTATTTGCAAATCTCCCAGACATACTCACACAGGCCGCTCAAGAGCCTGTGTTTGAGGGGGGTGAAGGCGATCTTGTTGCCAAGGTCATGAAAAGGATTGACGCTCTTGGTAATGTTTCCGAATTGACACGAAAAAGAATCAGAGCACAACTGGAAGAGTTAACCGGAGGTGAAGATCCGGGCAAGCTGCGAGAATCTATAAGAAAAGATTTGGACGGTCTTGTTAAAAGTCTAGGTAAGGGTTCAGACGCCATATTCAAGGCTTTACAGGCGGGGGCGGCCTTTATAACTGCGAGCACCAAGAAATTCTCAGGGGCATTTAACCAGAGAACAAAAGCAGAAACGCTGATAGCTAAAAAACAGTTAGCTCTTAACAAGTTCACGCTGCAAAAACAACAGGCTCTAGCGAAGGCAACCGGCACGGAAATAGATCTGGAAAAAATATTTAATGACTTTGAAATTGCCACAAATCAGCTTTTGGCAGGAACTAGAGTCTCTGGACTTGGTGGTAATGTTGATGCTATAGGAGATGAACTAGGAAGATTAAAAGATCAGATTAAGAAGAAGCGAGATGAAATTAACGAGATCCCCCTTGATACCGGGGGTGAAAACGAGCTAGAGAGAAGGTCGCGACTAATAGACGAGACAGAGAAGCTGCAATCAAAATTTGCCAAGGTTTCTGCTGCTTTGGAACGGTTTGCTAATGCACAGCAAAGATTGTCAGCAGTTCAGAGTGAGTTATCAAAAGAGCAAAAAAAACGGCAGCAGGCATTTGGTGCCGCTGCCCAATTTACGTTTGGCGGAAGAGAGCAAAGACAGCAACAACAACAAACATTTTTCTTTACTAAGCTAGCCGCCATAACAGGCAATATAAATAACGTCCCCGATGAACTCAGAGGCGCTGTCTCTGGACTGCTTGGCCAACTAAGTGACATTAAGTTGTTTGGTGGTCAAGAAACGGGAAAAGAGATAAAGACCAGACTAGTCGCAAACCAGCTTAGACAACTAGGAGTTCCTCCAGAACTAGTTAAATCGTTTACCAAGAGAACTAATAGAGAACAGGAGCTTGTAGACAAACTACGAACAGTTTTTGAAGAAGCTGAGAGAGCCAGATCGGCGCAGTTGGAGAGTCTTGTAGACGACAGGAAGAGGTTACTTCAAGATCTAAGATCTCTCAATAGACAGTTGCTTTCCGGTCTTCAGAAAATATTACTGGGTCAAGCAAAGAGGGGTGAAGAGAGAGAGAAGAGCGCTATTGAAGACGCCAAGGTAAGGGTGCAACAACAGAAAACGTCAATATCAGAATTGAAAAAACTTACTCAAACTGACGCGGGGTTAGACCTGAAGGATTCTCAGATTGAAACCTTGAGGTCTCAGAAGCAAGCATTTATAGAGGCCCAAAAGGCTAACAAGAAAAATGCGGACACTATTAGTAGGGCGGTGGAGTTCGCTAGGGACATAAGGGAGTCGGGAGGTCGTCTTGGGGCGAGTGAGCCGTCTGCCATTAGAAGAATTACGGGGGAAGCTTTTGGAGGGGCTACTGGTAGAAGATTACGCAGTGCCGACGAACTGCAAAAGGTGGTTGATAAAATCGAGAAGGGGATAAGTGACAGATTTGGTGCTCAGTTTGCAAGCGATTTCATAAAAGTGTTCAGGGATAAGCTGGCAGACGCTCAGCTACGAGGTGGTGCGGTTGATTTAAACAAAGTCAACGAAATACTAATTTCTCAGTTCACACAGTTTACAAAGGAAAGAAAAGAAGCAAACGATGAAACCATAAAAAACGCTTATGATGTAGGAGCACAGCTAGGATTTAGTGCGGACCAGATTCGCAAGTTTATTGAAAACGCAGATAAAATTAACGATGAGTTAGCAAAAATTCCTATCGGGGCAACCGTTAGCAGTTTAGATACGGAATTGAACAGACTGGATAAAAACCTTAAGCGGGTCAATGATAATCTGGATGAGATAGGATTAAAGCAGAGGGAGGCGGGGGTTGCCGCTACGCCGGGGGTTCAGCTTGGGACGTTTAACAAGGGTGGCGTTGTATATGCTTCTGATGGAGGCTTTACTCCGAAGGGCACAGATGTTGTTCCGGCCATGCTTTCACCGGGAGAGTTTGTAGTTAATAAAAAGGCCACGCAGGCAAACCTACCCGCACTACAAGCTATGAATGGTGGTGGAAAGGTTGGATATTATGCTGCTGGCGGTCTTGCGGTTCACGCCCTACATAAATTTGGAGATTTGGGAACCCTGCCGAGTTCGATGGCGATCAGCGCTGTTCTAGCCAAAGCCGCTGATAACATGTTTAGTAAGATACTAAACAGGAAGACTGAAAACAGTTATGTAAATCCGATTTGGAGAGCCTTTGATCTTGATGACGGGAATTTAAGCGCCAGTAATCTAGATGAGAACAAATTACGTGCGTATTCCAAGCTAAAAGATCTTCTGTCAGTCATTCCAAGACAAAATGCAGAAGAAGCATTTGCGTTTGACGCACTAACAAAAGCACTGACGAGAGATTCTAGAATTGTTCCAAATCATCTTATCCAAGGTGGAAAGAGAATCAGTAGGAATGTAACGGCTAATCGCGGCGGTGCGTTCACAGTGACGGAAACTGTTTTAAATGAAGAAGGTCAAATCACTGGTAATCTTATTGACCACGACGGAAAAGCAATCAGTCTTCAGGAATTTGTTGCTAGAAAGAATGCTGGAGGAAAGGTATTTAGTGGGGGAAACAGCCCTCTCGCAATGCTTAGAAAAAGTAAGCTTATTGGCCTCCCAAGAAAAATGCCCGTTTTCTACGGCGGATTATATTCTTATGGTCCGAAGCTGACTGATTTAAACCAGACAGGGTTTAGTGACAGGCTTCAACCTACTTGGTCAGTGCTGACGAAAGGAGTCGCCGGTCATAACGATTATTTCAAACAAAGCCATCTATATGACGACATTTACAGCAAAGGGCAAGTAAACACATCTCTCACTGGCGATATATTCCCGAAAATCCAAAATTATGTTAACCAATTTGCTGCACATTACCTAGCGAGCAACCTTGGCTTGGATAGGGCTATTAAAGCATCTACTGATGAGGAGGCGGCTGACAAATTAATATCAGATTTTACTACTATGGGGATAACTCCACTATTAGAAGATGCAGTTAACAATATATTAACTCACAAAGGAGCGGATTATGCCAAAGGTGGTAATATACTGGGCATAGCAGATTTTGCAAAAAAGAGAGGGTTTGGTAAAAAGCGGTCTGCAACCAGTCTACCATTTTTTAACTTAGACTTACCGAATAATTTGACATACGCTAACAAGTTCTTCGCAGGTAAAACCTCGGAGTTATTCAAAAATAGCTTACTGCAAGGCGTCGGAGACTCTGCCGCTCTTATTAAAGGCAATTTGAAAGCCTTGCTTGGGTTGCAAGGTCAAGATGATACATCTTCGCTGATCAGCGATATATACGAAGAATATGGAATTACAAAAATAGCTACCGCAATCAAGGCGGAAGAAGATAAGGTTGCTAAAGACAAGGCGGATTCTGCCGCAAAACTTAAAGCAGCAAGAGCCGCAAATATTAATCTCGCAACTGATCAACAGCTAAAAAACACAATAGAAAACAATATAGAGAGATATCGTAACGACGGCGTTTTGGGAAGGCTGTCTGGCAACCCATACGGAAAAGTTCTAAAAACAGTTGAAGCGGGTAATGCCCTATCGCTAATCCCAACAGTACTGGAACTTTTGGGCGGCGGTATGGGTGCGGGTGCTAGGGATTTTGGGCCTAATGGTCTTGATGTTCTAAAAAAGGCTGATAGACAAACCTTTGATATTGATACTGGTTTAGCTAAAAAGCGAAGCCCGCAAGCAACAAAGAATTTAAAAGATGCGGTAAGTAGTGCACTTAGAGCATTCCCAGTATATGGTGGTACTAAGGGTAGGTTCGAGTTAAATTCTACAAAAGAAATACTGGATGGTAAAATTGCGGAATCTATTCAGGTATATTATAAGGGATTAATAAAAGCTCGTGATGACTTGGCGCGTGATGATGGTAAGGGCCAGATACAATTTACCGCCGATGATGGTAGCATACAAAACGTTTTTGTAGATAATCCAGACGCAAGAGATATATACGGCTACTACGGAATTACAAAAGAGGAATTTCGTTCATATTCGATCAAAAAACGTCGAGCTATGCAAACGGCGTTTAGGTCGAAAAAGGTGGTACAAACCTTGTCTTCTGGCGGTCCTGTCTACATGGCAGGTGGAGGGCAGACCGTTTCATTTACACCACGCGGAACAGATACCGTTCCGGCTATGCTCACGCCGGGCGAATTTGTGGTGAACAAAAAGTCCGCTCAGGCAAACATGCCACTTCTGAAGTCTATAAATAGCAGGGGTATGTCGAGCGGGGGTGTTGCCTATCTTGCCAACGGAAGTTCTACCGGCGCTGTGCTTGCGGGATTGGGGGCAATAAACAGGATAGATTATGTCGTTGAACAGCAGAAAAATAGAGACCAATTGCAAGCTATCAGGGTTGAATTGTCTGGAGTAAAAATTGGGATTAGCGATCTAAAAAAAGAGTTCACTAAAGCTACACGAGTGCAACGTTCTTTATTTCCAGTTGACGAGGATAACATTAATAAATTCCCTCTCGCACCTCAAGGAGGAGCACACCCCGCACATCTATTTGTCAATCCCTCTAGAGGTGGACACATTCCGCTGTACGCTAAGAGGGGCGCTTTAATTCCCTACGAGCCGAAGGGAACGGACACTGTACCCGCCATGCTTACGCCGGGTGAGTTTGTAATACGAAAATCTGCTGTTGATGCTATTGGGGTCGGCAACCTACAGCGTATGAATGCTATGGGATACGCCAAGGGTGGACATGTTGGTGGGGTTAATTATCTACAGGCGGGAGGCGTATCCGTCGTACCCGGCAGCGGAAAAACGGCGGCTTCGACCATAGATGCAGAAACAAAAGATCTCCAAAGGTACACTAAGAAACTAAAGAAGCATGAAGACGCAGCAAGATTTTTGCCTCCTGATGCGGATATTGAAAAACTACCGGCACGAAAAAGGGCTGCATTGAAGGCTCTCTTTCAAGAAGAAAACCCCCTTCTGTTAACTACAGGTGGTTTTAAGAGCGGGTTCCCCGGACTCGAAGTGCCGCCGGGGGAGATACTCTGGAGTTGGTTTGATTTATATAAAAACGACCTAGAAAGACGTGCGGCTATAAAACAGGCAAGAAAGAATATGAACAAGGATGTCGAAGCTTATATGAGATCCGGGGAAACCCCCGGAGAAAAGGCGAGGGAGGCGACAAGAACAAAGGCACAACGCAAAAGGGAAGAAATAGAAGATAAAAAATGGAAAAAGGAATATATTAAGAAGGGCGGCTACCTACCCAACCCAGCATTCGGAGGGTTGTTCAATTTGGGCGACACAGATTTTGAAAGCAGAAAAGAAAGACTTGCGGCTATACATACCTCTAGGAAGAAGATGGAGGCTAAGATATATGACAAAAGGTGGGAACAGGTAAGAAAACAATATACAGATTATTCCAATGAAAAATTATTCGGAAGACGACTTTACCCCGGTGGACAGCCCGGTCTTACTCCCGAGATAACAAAACAATTTGAAATTTTAGAAAGAAGATATGTAGCCTATCAAGGGAACAAAGAAAAAAACCCAAGATTATCTATTGCCCTTAATAAGTCATTAAAATATTTTGAAGATCTACATCTTAAGAGGGCTGGTGAAGGGCAGGCCAGATGGACTGACACTCCGCAAAAGAGATCTCTTTTAGCGCAAGAGGGCAAGATTCCATACTTAGCTCAAGGCGGCCTTGTTTATGCTAGAAACGGTGCTTTTGTTAACCCAATGGGGGTTGGGATCATTCCCATCGACGACGAGAGAAACCTTAACCACCTCGACATCACAGGAATGGAAAGAAACCTGAAAGCAGGGGGGGTGGAAATCACAGACACCGGGGCACTGCTTCGCTCTGGTAGTCCAAGTCCAGAGAATGTACCACCGCCCCCCAAAGAGGGAAGAAAAAGTGCTTACGCATATGGAGAAACTCCGCTGTCGGCAGCCTCAAAGAGAACTGGCGCTAGAAGACCTACTTGGGAGAAATGGTCCGATACTGTATTGCATCAATACAGGAATAGAACAGCGGACGAGTTAAATAAGATGGAATTAAAGGCTTTAAAGATAGCTAGAGATATAGACAGTGGTAAGATACGCGGAGTGGATGCTTGGAAGGCTTATAGATCAATAACAAGTGACACAACAAGAAATCGTGTTTTGTCCTATGGTACGGCTGGCGTGATGGGTGGAACCATGAAGAGCACGAGAAGAAAATCAGACGCTTTAAGAAAGGCGGAAGATAAGGGCTTTGGGGCTGCTTCTACAGGAAGACCTTATCACAGATTGCACGATCTTGGCCGACTACCATCAGAGAAAAGAACGGGTGCAACAATAGCCGCTCATCGTTCAATTACTGGGTTGGGGATTGGGCCACATGATCCGGGGATGTGGTTTACGGATAATGCGCGCCAACCCGGTGATCCACCGCTTATGAGAGCAAACCCGTTAGTAAAGACAGCAACTAGAGATGCTCTGAGACAGAGAAGAATTCGTGCTCGCAAGGCGAGGATGACACCGAAGGAATTGGACCGATACAACCGTAGAAGAAACCCGGCGCCGCACCGGGTAGGTGCTCCGGGTGGTAGGAGGGCTGCCATTAGAGCTAACGTTATGGGTTTAGATCCATTCTCGAGAAAAGCTAAGATTAGACGAGCTATATGGGAAAAAAAGAGAAGAATTGCGTACAGGAGATGGCTACGATCAATGCGACGTAACCGTCGCGCTAGGGGTGGGCGTGTTGGTTACTTTGCTGACGGTGGTCTTTCTCGCGAGGAGAAACGGAAGCAATATCTCTTCCAGAACCCCGGTGCGAAAATAACTCCTTTCGATGATATCCCACTTGGGACTCCCAGTAGATCTAATCTACTACCCGTCCTCCCACGCCCGTCGACGGGGAGGTTAGATCCGACCGGACAATCCCGTTGGGGGGAGTACACTATCGGCCCGGATGCCACGCCGTTGCCTGACTTAGCAGGTCAGATGCAGGGATTAGAGGAAGGGTTCCAATGGGGGGAAGTAACGGACCCGGCCACCGGTCATAAGGGATTTTCTTGGAGAACACCTGATGGCAAGATTTTCGAAGGAGGCCAACACTACACGCCGGGCGAACAGGGTAAACCTGTTATCAAGGACGGCAAGGTATACCATGCCAATGGTGGGCTTGTTAGCTACTTTAAAACTGGTGGTCACGCCGCTCTCCTTTCTAAGTACGAACAACGCACGTACCCGGAACTTTGGCAAGAGCCGGGAACGCAAGAACGTTGGGAACAAGATCAGCGCAGAATCTTCGACTTGCGAAGGGGTTTTGATGACGCGGAGATTGATAGCATACCGGGTCTAAGACCTCAGATTCAGGGTATGGAGCAGAAACACTGGTATCAGCAAGAACAGCTTGACAGAGATCCACTTGATAGGGCTGGAGAACGCATGTGGCAAAATAGGGTGAAGAATCGTGCACCTATTGCTCCACGCCCACAAATTTTTGATGTAATGGATAAGATTAAGGGGTATGCCAATGGTGGTAGAGTCCCAGACCCAAAGAGGGTACGTAAACCAACAGATTATTTCGAAAATTGGTTGCGTCGGGGCCACTACCGATCTACCGGCCCACAGTACAAGGGTATGGGGGTTGGTGAGGCACCACGCAGTGAAGAGCAAAGAAAAGCAAGGCGGGAGCAGTATCTCTTCCTGAACCCCCTCGCGAAAGAAACTCCTTTCGATTTTCTATTACCTCAGAATACTGGAACTCCCAGTAGATCTAGGATGCTAACCGGCCAAGGGGGTCTAAACTCTTTACGGTGGGAAAGAGGCAAAAAAGCGCAGGAGGCGATTGAGGAAGATAGTAAGAGAATGATGAGGTATAGTCTTGAGAAAAGATGGAATGATCGCAGCGATCCCAACACCCCACGCATCTCACGCCTGCCTGATCTGGCAAGTCAGATGGAGGGGTTGGAACAGGGGTATGTATACAATCCGAAAAACCCCGGTCCAAGAGGGACTCCATTCCAACCATGGCAACGCCCTGATGGTACTCCATTTAAAGCGCAGGAATTTAATCCTTATGAAGAAATACCGGGCGACAAGTTCCGGCCCTACTACAACAAGGGTGGTAGTGTAGATTCAGTTCCCGCCATGTTAACTCCCGGTGAGTTTGTAATAAATAGACAAGCGGCTATTGCAATGGGGAGAAGTAGTCTGGAAAGTATTAATAGAGGAAGAGGGTTTAATCGTGGTGGACCCGTCCAGCACTTCCAAGCTGGAGGTCAGGTTGGTCCTACCTCGTCCGGTCAAGAAGGAATGAATCAGGCTGCGCTTAATCTGTCTGCGGTGGAAGCTTTTAAAAGCTCCGTTGACAGCCTGAATGCCTATACTGGTTTTGGTTTATTCTATGAAGCTGTTAGTAGACTTGCTGGAATAGGACCGTTTCAGGTAGAGGTTCCCGGCGGCGTAAGTGTTAACTTGGGAGATTTTCAAGCAGCATTGACAAGCAAGCTTACCACAATCGTCACAAACGCTGTAAGACAAGCTTTAGCAGATATGCCGCAACCTAGCACTAACAGTGGGGAATTTGGCGTGGATGGCAAGTTTAATAATTAGACGTAGGAAATAAAATGCCAACTTTTAAGAGTGGACATACAAACCTTTTTATCGAGGGGGGTGCTGCAAGTGGCAGCATGGAACTCTATACTAAGGCAACTATGGGGATTGATTGGGGCGCCACTTATTTCAATATATGGGGACACTCACCCGCATCGGGAAATATTCCACTACACGTTAAATCAGGACGAGATTTTCAGACACTAAATTTATACGTAGACGGTTTTGGGGAAGAGGTTACTGGAAGCACAAAGTTATTCACTTACGGTGAAGGCTCTGGAGTTACAAACCCCAGCGGAGCCTATAATGTTGCAAACCTATTCCTGCAAGTTGACGATGAACTGTCGGATTCAATGAATCTTGTTGCACTGGGACCATCCAGTTCCGGTGTTAGCGACAGTATGAAACTATACCTTGAAGTTAATCCTCTATACAACGAGACAGGGACAGAAATAACCGGAAATGCCGACTTATTTATTGAGAACAAGCTGGTCCTTTCTTCTGGATATATACCTATATTTGCAGGCGGCAAGGGAGTCCCCGCCAGCGGAAACATGAACCTATTTGTTGCTAGGGATATAGAGTCGGTTAAGGATAATGTTGAGTTGTACGTTAGCGGTCCTATTACCGGTCCTACCGGAGTGGCGACTCTTTATTCGGTGGGAGAAATTAGGGTGGCGTCTGGAGATATGACAATGGTTATGCCGGATGTTATTTCTTCTGCCTCTGGAGACACAACCTTGTATACATTTGGATACACAGAATAGAGGTTTACTATGACAGTGTCGGTAAAATTTGATAATGTCCCTTTAGTTCCCGCACCCAAGGTGTCTGTAAACAAAACATATATAGAGAGCGGTGACGGAGGTATTCTCGCCAGCGAGTTTACGATCACCCTTAACGGCGTTATATCAGCGCCTCTTTCCGGTTCAGACACCAGTAACTTGGGAAGCATTCTATCCAGCCAAAACAGTATTAGGAATACTTTTTCACAGGATCTATCTGATGCTGATAGTACGGGGGCGGGAAAGATACTGAATGTGGACGGACACGAATATGATGGATGTCATGTAGAGTCTCTTTCTTTTGAAGGCGGGACTCCAAGGGAAGTAAATTTAAATCAGTTGGGATTTTATACTGTAGTCTTAAAGTGTACAGATTATAACGCCGACAACGACAACTTTACCTACAACATTATTAGCGCTTCTGAGAACTGGGAAGTAGAATACGCAGAAGACATCAAGGACGCCGTAACTGTTCCAGACGGAAGTTCGGTAAATGTTAAGACTGCGTACAGGGTTAGTCACACGGTAAGCGCCACCGGAAAGCCAAAATATAAAACAGATAGCAGTCTAGATACTGACGGGTTGGCTTGGCAGCAAGCTAGGCTATACGTGATTAATACTCTGGGATTGCAGGCTGTTGGCGATTCTTCTCTTGGTGGAGGTGCTGATACCACCAACACACTAGACGTTCCTTCAGGACTAAATAATAGAAACCATGTAAGAACTCAATCTGTTGATGAGAAGGGGGGGACTTTTAGTGTAACTGAGACGTTTGTACTTTATGATAGCACCTCCCCTAAAAATGTGATGCAAGACATAGAAGTCACAGTGTCTCAGAATCCCGCAGAAAGTCAAAGAACAACCGTAACTGTTAACGGAACGCTAACCGGCTTGAGAAGTGGTCTTAGTAACGTTGATGATTCCTATAGTAATGCATTATCTTATTTTAATATGAGTGTAAATAGACCTGCCAATCTTAAAAATCAAGCAAAAAACTTGTCGGGGATTGGGACTTCGGTAACATTAAACGAGATTCCGCTATCAAAAGTTATAGGTAAAAATCCAGCAGAGGGGACTGTAACATATTCTGTGGAGTTTGATGATAGGCCAGCGGTTACGCTTACCGACGCTCTTTCGGAAAGTGCGACGGTGAATGATTCTCATCCGGGCTATCTATTTGGATCTACTCCCGCAATAGGTCGTGGAATCAAGGGTCCGATTTTGCAATGGCTGGGGGCCGGGACTGAATCTACGAGAAGCCTAACTCTAGAAGTTGTATGGCCCCCAATACATGGCTATTGCAATCCAGTAACCAGCTTGCCCAGCAAGCACACAACTTATGGTCAGGAGATAAAACAAGTAATAGCTAATGCCGCGCCGGGAGGAACCTCATTTTGCAACGCTCCAACCGAAACTTGGGATCCTGCAAATGGCAGATATACATTAGAGATATCATGGACTTATGAATATTCTGGCCTAGATATGTTTGCCCCCCTTATGCCAACCCCTTAAGGTTAGTGTTATTATGAGTATATCAGTACAATATGGTGGATCATCTTTAGTACCGGCCCCTATGGTGTCGGTCAATAAGGAGTATGGACAAACTGGTGACGGAGGAATTATTAGTAGCACTTTTAATATTACCCTTAATGGTGTTATAATTAAACCTCTTGAAGGAACCGCCAGTAAACTCGATGAGATTCTAAACGCACAAAAAAGCATTAGAAATACTTTTTCACAAATTTCAGCCACCGATAGTGCTACCGGTGGAGGAAAAACACTCACAATATCTCATGGGGGTTCAAGCACACAATTTGTTGGTTGTCATGTTCAGTCGATTGATTTTGATGGCGGAAGCCCAAGAGAAATGAGTTTGAATCAAGCGTGTTTTTATACTATAGTTTTAAAATGCGCTGATACTACTGATGATGGTTTTGGATATAATATTACTGATGCTTCTGAGAGTTGGGATATAGAATATGCGGAGGATATCAAAGACGTTATCACGAATGTGGCGGGATCAAATAGTTTTCCGGTTAGAACAGCATATAGGGTTAGTCACAGCGTAAGTGCCACTGGAAAGCCTAAGTATGCGTCGGCTTCAACGTTAGTTTCAAATGGTTTGGCTTGGCAGCAAGCCAGAGAATACGTATTAGCTAAGTTACCATTACAAGGAATTAATAACGCAACCCTCACCGGCGGTGCTGTCACAACAAGTGTTCTAACCATCCCCAACACAAATATTATCAGTAGAAATCATGTGAGATCACAATCGGTTGATGAGAAAGGTGGAACTTTTGCTGTAACAGAAACTTTTATTTTATACGATGATAATCAGTCTGCGGAGGCAATAGAAGAAATAGATGTAAGTATAGAAACAAATCCTTCTGAAAACGGAATAACTACATTAAATCTTAGCGGTACAATAACAGGGTTGAGAACTGGATTAACCACAACGGATGACTCTTATGCTAATGCGTTATCTAGATTCGGTAGTATTGACAGTGCGGATAACTCCAACTGGTTAGCCCGTGCTGGAAATTTGGCAGGAGCCGGTATAAGTCTAAATACAATAGCCCTGTCAAAAAATATAACCAAAAATCCAGCGGCGGGAACTGTAAGCTATAATATATCATTTGATGATAGACCAACCCTTTGTTTTGCGAGCACCGGAGCATTGTCGGATAGAATAGAAATAACAGAAACGCATCCGGGCTATCTATTTGGGGCTACCCCTACTATAGGGCGCTCAATTACTGGACCAGTGTTACAATGGCTTGGATGTGGGACGGAATCAAAGAGGACTTTAACAATAGAGGTCGTTTGGCCAGCAGAGACTAGCAACATTCTCAATCCAGTAGGGTCACACCCAAACAGTACTGGGGCAAGAAAATCCGCGATAGCTTCTGTGATAAGCGGGGCAAAGCCTACAGGGGGAGGCGTGTCAACCAATAAAGTATTTTACAGTTCACCGAGAGAATCATGGGATCCAAAAACTGGAAGATACACCTTAGAGATAGAGTGGACCTATGAGTATTCTGATCTAGACATATTTACTCCTCAATTAACATAAGAGGAAAAAAGGTAGAGGAAGGAAATGCCAACAGCAGCCATAACACAAGCAACTTTTCTCGGCGGGACCGTCGTGGACTTCAACTGCACTATGCAGTTTGGAGAAAACGGCTCGTCACAGCTTCAGGTTAGGTTGGTTGAAGATAAGTCAAATGTAAGATCAACCAGTCCGCAAGCTGAGGGATATGGAAATTATACATACCCAGTAGATGCTGCTGGTAAGCCAGACTTCACCGGAGCGCGAGATACAAATATTCCAGCCGGATATTCTGGTGGGGATCATATCTATTTTCCGGGGTTGGGAAACGCTGTTTATTTTAGCCTTACAACAAATGAAGGCACTTATGAATACGGCGGAATTCTTAATTCTTGGGATAGAAATATTGCCGCAGAAGGATCGGTAACCTATGGATGCAACGTTATTTCCCCAAACATTGTTCTAGACGGCGTAAAAGTAATTCTTGGTGACTATAGCGGGATGCAGGAATACGGCCTCTGGACACAACTTCCAGATCTGTCTGACACGGCAAGAGGTCCACGATCCATCTATCCCCTAGCCACTTCTGATACAAATCTACACGACTCCCACGCTTTTACTTCCCCTACTTGGAACTATGGGTCTACTGGACTGAGCCTCGGGATGAAAAACCCATTTACCCTGCAAACTTTTCCTTCGAACAACACCTTTATGAACGTGTTGAACCCGTTTGCTTATCTGGAGCAAGATGGTATTGCAGCCGCGCCAAACTGGGGTGCAAGTAGGTATGACATAGGGGTTCTTAGTGAAAGAGGCATGCCTTGGAGATGGACATTAAATATATTAAATGGATTAATAAATAATAATAATCAACCACAGTTCGGTGGGACTCTAAAGATAGCTGGTAGTAGATTCTATATTGATATGAGTGAATTGTTTACTCTAGCCCTCCCTGATGAATACAGACTACCGACAAATATAATGAGTCTTTCTGAAGTAATTGCGGATATTTGTAGGGCGGCATCTCATGATTATTATCTAGCACTTTTTAACCTTGGGGGGAATGATGCGTTTGATAACTGCCCTATAGCTGGAACTATAAAAGTAAAAATAATTAATCGATCAGTTCCTCCCCCAAGCGTAACACTGATACAGCAAGAGGTGGAGAACAGGGCTGGCGGCGCTGCTAACATAAGAAACGCCGACAATACTTTTAATGTTAGCGCTGCCGATGGGACGTTGGTGAGCGCAAGGCATGGAAGGGAGTTCAGATCAGAGGCTATTGGTAAGGTAATTCTTGGAGGACCGCAAACCAGAGCAGCTATTGGTACAACAATATTCCAACTCTGGCATGTCAATAGAGAAGTTCCTCAAGACAACCTTATTGGTACGGGTGTTCAAGCGGTTAATGACGCTTTTACAGTTCCTTATGCGATAGCGACTCCGGGTCTGGCAGCACCTTATAGTTTTACAGTTAGGGAAATGCGTCATGCAATGGCGGGGCAAGATAGCTGGATAGCATATGTTTGTGCTTGTAGACCGACGATGGCTAATCTTCTGGGTATTTCTGGCAACGTGCAAAGAATGACCCCCCAAATGCTGTCACTCTTGGCAAATGGACAGATAACCGCCACCACGTTTACCATGCCCACCAGACAACAAGTTTCAGAGGCTGATAAAGAAAATACCCCCGGCGATGACCACAACGAAAAAGTTGCCTATATTTGGGACGCTATAAATCAAATAGGGCAAACTTACTACGGTAAGATGTTTTTTGTACCTCTTCCCGTTATGATGTATATCACAGATGTGGTCGGTAGAAGAAACAATGAATGGGAGGTTGGTGAGGGGTCATGGTTTGAACCAAACCCCCTAAGTCACATTAAAGATTTTAATCTTTATGATGATAAAGCAAGGATGAAACCTTATTTAGCATATGACTTGCTTAACAACAATTTAGACGAGTTTCAAAAGTCTGATTTTGTAGCAAATCATATTAACAATGCCCTCTTGGTTAATCTGGATGTTGAGAAAAAGATATATTATCTTACCAATGCATCTGCTGGTCCGACACAAGGAATGAGGTATCCATATGTAATTATGACCGCCCCCTCCAGAGGTAAAAAGCTGGCACCACCATCACAAGCGGCGGATTACAACGGGCTTCTGAGGTCTATAGAGATGACCTACGGTTTCAACCAAGGTGCTTTGGGCAACATGGTTTGGTCTGAAACCGAGGGTGGGGAAGCCATGAAACATACGGTGGTGGCAGCATCTTTCTATCCAAACGAGTACCACGTCCCGCAAGTTTCTAGGCGACACATATACGGGCCTTGGGCAACAACGGTGCAAGGGTTTGGGAAGGTAGAGATTGAAAATGATCCGAGCTTGGTTCCAGAAAACTTTGGAAGCAACCTGAAAATGAACCAAGTGGCGCTCCTTCAATGTTGGGCGGGTGGTACTCCTTGGATGGAACAGGAAAGTGGTGACCTGACATTTGTTGGTGGGCCGGGAATTAATATGGGAGAACAGCTACCCGCCGGTGGCCCGTTCTGTACGGGGATTAGGGTGGAGGTAGGTGTAGACAGGATACTTACCACATATAACTTTGAGACTTGGAATTTAAGATATGGGAAATTGGCAAACTTTTACAAGGAAAGAATTAAATCAATAATAGACTTGAGAAATCAATTTAATAGAGAGCTAAGTCTGTACATACGGCGTTCTGATGTACGGGCCGCTGCATGGTCGCTTAATAATTTATTCAATCTACGACCACCTCGTAAATTTCAGGCTGCTAGTTCTCACACTATTTTTGCCCAAGTAGCTGATAATGAACAGCACTGGGCTGGAACGTTATCGCATCATGAATATGTAGCACACGCTAAAAGACATAGACATCGCACTGCTTATTGTTCACCCGAAGCGTTGTTTAGAGGGTTCGGTGCTGATGGTGGTAATTCATATTTCCCCGGCGCGGAATCAGGGCAGGGGTTTGGCGGATTGTTCCCCGCTTCTCAGCAACTTAACCATTTCAATGCTGTCGGCCCAATGTTTTCAGGCTTTACAGGAACGCAAGGTCATGATGTGAGTGTTGCCAAGGGTGACTTCGGGGCGTTTGATACATATTCTCTCATGAACCCCCATATCCAGCAATGGCAATCCAATCCATTCCCATTAGGACTGAGAGCGCCTCTTATGTTGGTTGGTTGGGGATATAATACTTGTGGTCAACCAGTTCCCACAGGAGGACAGGATAGGTTTGCGGATAACCATAGACAAAAACAGGCTGAGTGGAAGGCTGGCCCCCTCTCTGTAAACTGGCACGAGCAAACAAAAACTTGGATTCCTCAACCCACCATTTACATGGGGACGGCACAAGGAACAACGTGCGATGGTTCAGTGCAAGTGCAAATGGACTCATGTGGAGAGACAGTAACCGCACAAAACCCACTAAAAATTCCGGTGGGGTCGAACGACAATGTGGTAATAATGCTGGATATTTATCAAAGTGAATTTAACATAGTAAATACCGGAGTGACAAAACAAGAAGATTATGTCGTGTGTGATCTTACATGTTGCGAAGACGGATCTCTCAAGTTCACAAAAAGAACTATGTACATCCACGAAGATCCTGATCAATGTGCTGAATGTGAAGAGCCTGAGTGTCCCGACAACGGCGGTGGAAATGGCCCCGGTGGTGGTTCATGTCCTGATGGCGTAACATGCATAGGCAGTGGAGCAAGCGGATGTAACGGATGTCCTTGTTGCGATAGTCAGCGTGCTAGATGTGTTGTTGGAACATGTGTGGCCCTTTAAGGAAGGAGATACTTGATGGATTTCAGTTTTATAGAACTGGACGTAAATAACGAAGAAGATCTGGATTGGCTCTACAGTCATGTATATGAAGAAGGGGTTTTTAATATGACCCCCCCTCAGAATAAGGAGGAAGACAAAGAAGATTTCAAGGAGTATATCTTAAAAGAAAGTTCGGGATTTAGGTACAAGATATCTTTAGGTGGAGAAGTCGTGGCGCTAGCAAATTTTCCAAACAAAAAACATCCGGGTCAACTTCAGCTATCCGTGTCTAGAGAGTGGCACGAAAAGATTTCTGGAAAAGACATTTTAAAGGCTATGAGATCGCACAAAGATATTCCAAAGTTTCATGAA
>LULM01000024.1_pt1 | contig 37736 bp, 41 predicted proteins | sample 728151 | NCBI WGS metagenome assembly LULM01 (sample SAMN03860289, study PRJNA289734) | marine metagenome | biome: seawater column; feature: ocean; material: water; isolation source: Red Sea water column Station 149 - depth 200m | place: Saudi Arabia: Red Sea | collected 2011-10-15 | depth 200 m
TCCTTAGTTTTACAGAATTGAACGCTTGAGGAGTCAAACTTGCCACCACTTGACTCTTGCACGGACTCAGCACATGGACTCTTGCATCGGTGAACGCAAGCGTATCATCGAAATCAAATACAAATGCCTTTTTCATAACTTTTCCTTTCATGCTCTTATTATATTATATATATCGGCATAAGTCAAGGGCGAGCTTGAGAAAAAACCCAAAAAACACAAACTTTTTCCGGGCCCCCCCGGTCAGCGGGTTTGTCAACCCCTAATGTCTTAACTATCAATACCCCATCGCTTCATATTGTTCGAGGTCACCGGACAAATCGCCACCGGGTGAAATCCCAGTGGGACATAATCGACACACCAGTCTGGAAAGTTATTAGGTGAAACGCTATCGGGTACTTTCAGGATAAGCACAGAGCCGGTCTCTTCCCGTTCACATCGGCAAAGTACGTTCAGTCCTTCAGGCAAATCTTCGCTCAACGGCTCGTCAAAATAGTCATTCATCACCACTCACCCCCATCGTCATATTGGCCATGATCCCAATCGTCACCACCGTAGAGATCCTGCCATTCCGTGTATTCGTCTGGTTGGCCGTCATCTTCAAAATCGACAAATTCCGCATTATCCAAAAGATCAAAATTGTCAATACTCATGTTGTTTCCTTCGTGTTAAGTGTTGTTTCTTAGTACTCCCCCATTATATATACTTATCGACAATTGTCAACCCTATTGGCCACTAATTCCGGGTATTTTCTCAGAATAACTAAAATAGTTGTAAGTCATTACTACATAAAGAGTTACGTCGCGCGGGGCGGGGCGCCGTCGTCGTAAGTCGTTACAGGGCAACGGCTTACGCAATAACAACACACTTATTTCTATTTCCCCCTGTTTTTTTATATTGAGGAAGAAGCTTATTAAAGAAATTACTTACACTTCTGGTTTTTATATTATATTGATTATCTAAAGTTTTTTTCAACCAAGAGAATGGAACTTGTGTTGCGTCCGAATTTAATGTTCTATAGTCTGAAAACAGCTTAATAAGCAAAGCCTTTTTTTGTTCTTCTGTTACATAGTTCGGCTGAATATCCTCTATAGGTTCAGGCCCTATAAAATTAAACATTCCTTTTACGTTCTCTAATTCTTTATATTGTTCTAACAAGCGGTTAATACTGTCAAGATTCTTTTGTATCTTTATCATTTCTTTCTGTACTATCTGCGCTTGATTGGTTAGTTGTTGTTGAGAATTCTTTAAGCTAACAAAGTCTTGTAGGTCTTTTGTTGAGTACATTTTAATTCCAAGGATTGCCGTGTAAAATTAAATTTTCGTTTGTTTGATAGATTGCCATAACAAAACTTATTGCCATGATAACTACGCCAATGTAAATAATCCAGTCGGTTGTAATTTTTAAAAGTCTCATTATGTCCCTTATTGTACCAGAGAATTTTCGTTTGTCAACCCCTGTTTTCTAAAATTCTGCCAGTCGATTTGTCCAAACCGTTACGATTCCAGTACCGTATATCTCTTTCCCACGGTGTCCAACAAATCGCACTTTACAGTGTCGAACGCCATACTCTTCCATACAAACAGCAAGTCTTTCAACGCCTCGATCATCCTTCCAGATGTGCTTGTATTTTCCTAGTGTAGCGTTTGGCCAAAGCTGAGTAGTAGTCATGTCGTTTTCTTTCCTTCTAGGTCGAGCAAAGTTGATTGTGTTGTTTAGTGCGTTGTAGCTCATCTCATTTCCTTTCGTAGTATTGTTTCTTATCATGCCCTTAGTATAATAGTAATATCGTCATTTGTCAAGAGCATAGGCCACCAATTCCGTTAATTTTCTTAAAATAAATAAAATAGTTGTAAGTCGTTACTACCAAAGGAGTTACGTCGCTCGGGGCGGGGCCGGATCGTCGTAAGTCGTTACCACGTAAGCACTTACCCCTATACCCTCCTAGCTACAGAGAGCTATATAGGGCAGTACTGTTTAGCTACATAGCGTATTTACTACAATCAGCCCAGCAGTAAAGGCCAATATACAGCACATGGCCGGAACGTACTGAGGCCAATTAGATACGATGCGGAACCATAGGCGCTGTAAGAGGTTAGGGCGCTTAGCTGCGAAGCACCGATTCTCATAGTACGTTTGTATACTACTGTCCGCATGTTTAACAGTGAACAGATTACCACTACGACGGAAGTCTTTATCAAACCATCTGTAATAGGTGTTACGTACAGGGTATCTTGTTATGTTACGGATACTCAACACCTTGCCGATTCGACGTTCAGTGCTATTCTTTACAGGTTGGCGATAGCGAAACGATACCAAATGACCAGCTTTAAAAATAACCTTACTCATAATCTTAATCCTTAACCGTGTAAAATGTAATACGTTAGAAGTGCTGAACCGTACAAGATAATAGCCGATGGTACAAAGCAACAGACTAAGGCTATCATCCACCACATTGCAACTTCAAAAATTCTCATTTGTTTTCCTTTCGTTTCCTTAATTATACCATACAACAAAGCAATGTCAACCCCCATTTGCAACAGTCCATCGCTTACCGTTCGCATCGTGCGACAATCGCAACACGTCACGCCTAGTCATACGTAATGATTTGCAGTTGTTTTTAATCAACAGCCTAACAGCACCAAAACCGCCAGCCCATTTAGTACCGTTCGGCAATACCATCGACCAACATGTGCCCATAGGAACCACATCAGAACTATCAAGCCCATCAATCTTAATATCAGTACAACCTAATTCTTTCAATGTTTCAATCACAGTAAACCTTTCATCACGATACATTTTAGCACGTTCCAAGTATTCATCATAGTTCATTTCAGTTACTCTCATTTCATTTCCTTTGCCATTGAGTACCCTCAATGATCTTGCCTTCAAACTTTGCAACAAACCGTCGAAAGCCTAGCTTTACTACTTCGATACCAGCTACCGTACCATTGTTGTTCAATCTAATCTTACTCATTTCATTTCCTTTCTCATTAACATTGTTTCTTATCATGCTCTTAGTATATAGGTATGATCGTCATTTGTCAACCCTGTTGGCCAATAATTCCAGAAAGATTTCCAAAATAATTAAAATAGTTATAAGTCGTTGGTATTAAAGGGGTTACGTCGCGCGGGGCGGGGCTCTGTTGTTGTAAGTCGTTACAGGGCAACACTTTACGCATGTGTTATGCCCTGCCGATTGGTCCGATATGCCTGCGCTTACCGTCTCTCGGCGGTAGATCAATGATCTGATCGACCACAGCTTCAGCCTGTGCGCGAGTCTCACAGCGTACCACGTCGGCGGTTACTGGGGTATCGTACACTAGTGTACCGTCGTATAGTACTGCAACTTCGTAAGATCCATTAGAGAATCGTACCACACTAGCGGTATAGCCGTTAGAGAATTCGGTATGAGAAACGTTGCGATTCAGAATGCTATTCATTTTGGATTCCTTTGTGTTATGCTCTTGTCAATGTTTTCTAAAATTCGCTTAGCCTATCAGTCCAAACCATTACGGTTCGCGTACCGTATACGGTTTTGCCACGGTGTCCAACGAAACGAACTTTACAATGGCGAATACCGTATTCCTCAATACAAACCGCGAACTTTTCAGTTCCTCGATCATCCTGCCAGCGATGCGAATATCGTGCGAGTGTGGCGTTTTTTAACATAGTGTTTGTCCTTTCATTTCCTTTTGTAGCATTGTTTTTTATCATGCCTTAAGTATACAGATCGTATCGTCATCTGTCAAGCCCGTTGGCTATGAATTCCGAAAAGATTTCCAAAATAACTGAAATAGTTATAAGTCGTTGGCACATATAGAGTTAGGGCGAGCGGCGCCGGGTAGAATAGTTGTAACTCGATATATGGTAGGAAGTTACGCTTTACTAGGTGATTTTATCAAATTTGGTCAAGAAAACCGATATTTTCAGATATTTTATCAAATTTGGTCATAAAATTTATCAAATTCACTTTACAAACCCGATTCTTCAACATAAATTCTCAAATTCGGTCCCAAAACCCAATATAGGAGGTGGGGTTTTTCTAATCTGGATCGTTTTACGTCGGAGTGGTATAAAAAGCGCAGGTGGTACAGACAAACTGTAACCACCTACGTTAAATGTCCACTTTTATATATTCCTAACATTTATTAATATTGATGTAGTATATTTCGTGCAATCACCGTGTCGGGAATTTGCGGCAGGAATTCGGCTGAGTCAATGATCACGCGCGTATCTGTATTATGATAGATAATAGGTTCGTTGCGCGGCTTATGTTTCAAAGAGTTAGGAAAGTGAAGATGGTTAAATTTTACCGTCAGTTTTCCTACGGTGTTTCTACCGTCGAGTAGTAGCGGAAATTGCTGTTGTCGAGCGTCACATGTGATATGTTCGATAACAACCGAACCATTTCCATTACCTTGTTGACCAGTGACTAAAATTCTATTAACATTCTCTGGGGCTAGAAGTGAACAGTGGAACTTTCCTCCTGCTGCTAAATTAATCATTGTGTCTGTGTCGTGGGCTGTATAGAAACCGAACGAAAAGTTTACACCCTGAGAATTATTGACTAACAGACCGTTCTGACATCCATGCACCTCCAAGTGCTGTATAGTTATATCTGCACAATTACCATCTGTTAATGTTTTTCCACATTCAATACCATTTGTACAGTTATCAATTGTAAAATATCCCATACGATAGTGACCGGTAGCATTACCCTTGTCATGTTCAAGTTTTAAGCCAGCGATTGCCTTCCCGTTGCCCCATAAAGAAATACCGTCAAGTGTTAATCCCTTACCTCTATAAAGAAATATTGGCTGATCCACCGGACCATCATACAAAATAGCAGTGGCTAAAAAATTAAATCGTTTACTTAACCACGGACCACCACCGTCCAGAACTCCCTTCTTAGGCATTTGTGTTTCGCATCCAGCACCACGCACCTTTAATCCCATACCATCAGGCAACTTGATAGTATCTGTAATTCGGTATATACCAGTTGTAAACTCAAGAGCACCGCCCTTACGACGTGTATCATTACCGCTAAAAGCATTAGGCTCCCATTGCTCACACATTTTTGCAATTCTCTGTCGAATTACTTCCGTTGCATCCTTTTTACCGTCACCGTAGGACGGGTCAATAACTTGCGCCTGTAACAAGCTTCCCATTAAAATCGTACATACTACAATCATAGTTCTCATGTTGCTACTCCTTGATGATTATTTCCATTACCACCTTCTAGACCGTTCTAAAATCGCCGTTCCCCAATATTGTTTATTTTGACGATAACCCTTTGATCTTTCAATATATGCTGTGCCCCAGTAGTAGTTTGGTGCAACATATCTTGTTCTAGGATACGTATATCGACTACGCCGTCCTCGTGCCTCAACGCCGTTAGAAATACTTAATACAATTAATATTGTTAATATAATAATAACAGCAGTGATACAATATTTCATTTTACCACCCTTCTTGAGGTTGTTCTAAATCCTTATCTTTACTATAATCTACCAGTAATTCCTCCCCTTCTTTAATTTCCCTTAAAGTTACTAAATATTTAAAATCTCCCAGAGTAAGAGATTGACAATTTGGCTTAAAAGAATGATTATATGAGCAATTCGGTATAAGATTAGCCCACTTCAAAGCGCCGCTTGTCTTTCTATGGGTTTCAAATAATACAGCATTTGCACCTATATCTTTTGATGCAAAGATACCCTTTCCATGTACATCACTTCTTTTGAGTTCACAATTGCTCATTGGTCTTTCAGTTCGCATCTACCTCTTCCACTTTTTTTAATAATACCCAATCGCTGCCTCAGTTTTCTAACAGCATCTATGGACACAGTACGTTGATTACGTTCGCTAAGTTTTGTAGCTAAATCTTTATCTTTAACATTAGAAGCATGATCTTTAATAAATTGTTTATCCTCTAACGTCCATTTTATATTCATTGATTTTATCCATTAGTGTATAAATAAAGTGGCCATTTACGTATATAATATTATAGTGCTATAATACGATATGGAGACCGAAAGAATGAAAAAAATTGTCAAATCTATTGATCCTGTGGTAATTGCCGCTAGTGGAGTCGACGAACAGGCTATTGCACAGGCAAATTTATCTGAAGAAAAAAACATTCAAGAACTTTTAGGAGAAGATCATGAAAATCAAGATAGTGTCAGACGGAACACCTGAAAATACCCACGTACTTAATGCAGAAAATGACGAAGAAATAGAAAATATAACTCATTTAGAAATTAGTATAGATTCTTTCAACGTTGAAGCTGCATTCTTAGTTAAAAGTCCTTCCATATCTCTTGATGGGATCGAAGCACAGGAGGCTCAAATAGGTGACAATACCATCTCATATGTCGGAGACGCAAGTACTTCAGACCATTGATAATATTGCGAATAGATTGGCTGCAAAATTTAAATTTGGATATCATGAAATTGAAGACATGAAACAGCAGGCCCGTCTTTTTGCATGGGAAGGCCTTAACAATTATGATGGGGTCCGACCGCTAGAAAATTTTCTGTGGACACATGTTCGAAATCGGCTGTATAATTTTAAACGCAACAACTTCGGCAGGCCAGACAAGCCATGTGATACCTGTCCGTTCTTTGATCGCAATTTTTTGAATTCCAGAGGGTATTCTTGTAAAGCTTATGATAATCATGAAGAATGCGACCTATATTCAGGATGGGTTACTAGAAATACCGCAAAGCGTAATATTATGAATACAAGCAAACTAGACCTCGACATTCAAGACCAAAACAGCGTAGAAAACACATTTGATCGTAGCGATATATTTAATTTAGTCGATTCCACTATTCCTGTACAATACCGAGAAGATTGGATCAGATTAACTAATGATTTAAAATTACCTAAAGCACGCAAAGAGATTGTAGTAGCTGTGGTTCTAGAAATTTTAAAGGAACATAAATTTGACCAAGAAACGTGGTAAACTTTCTGTAGAAGAAATGAACTTCATTCGGCAGAATTGTTTCAATATTTCCATAGAAGAAATTGCTGAAACTTTAAATCGTACTCCGGCGCCGATACAAAAGTTTATTGATAAAGAAAATCTTAAACTACGCAACATGACCGATGATGAACATCTATTAGTCGGATTGCGAGACCGCTACTATTATAAAGAGTTGCAAAAACAATTTGGTGATCCCGAATTAATTTTTTTCGAGCATCAGTGGATTGACTACTTTAAACAATTCTCTGAGGATGTTACCCATACAGAAGAGATGGAAATTCTCGAAGTTATTAGAACTGAGGTACTTATTAATCGTGGTATGGAAGACCGGCAGGAAATTCTTAAGAATATTGATAGATTGAATAAACTTATTGAAGATGAAATGGACAAGCCACCGGCAGCACAAGATACACAAGCGTTGGCCTCGTTTCAGGTACAATTAGGTGCAGCCATATCCTCCAAATCTTCGTACATTAATGAGCACGAAAAATTGTTGACAAAAAAAGAACGCTTGCTGAAAGATCTTAAAGGAACAAGAGAACAGCGTAAGCGTAATGCGGATGATGCTAAAACTAATTTTACTTCATGGTTACGACAGTTAGGAAATAAGGATGTTAGAAAGAAAGAAGGATTTGACATGGAAGTACATCGTGTTGCCTCTGAGAAGGCCGTAGAACGTCTCTCAGAGTATCATGAGTACGAGGATGGTATCGTAGACCAACCAATTTTAAATGCGGATACTTTAATTGAGGAATAGGACTTATGAAATCTAAAACGCAGGAAGAAGTACAAGCATGGATCATAACATGGCTACAGGACAATGCAGGTATTACGGCTGATGCAATTGACTTAGATAAGCCGTTTGCAGATTATCATTTAGACTCTATAACTTCTATAGAGCTTAGTTATGATTTAGAAGAGTTTACGGGTAAGAAACTAGACGTAACCGTAGCATTCAATTATCCTACTATTAATAAAATGTCGGCTTATTTATCTGATGTTAAACCTACAGAAAATACAGAAGAAGATCTATTAACGGAAATTGAAAACATGACTGAAGAAGAAGTGGCTCAACATATGAGGAGTGTTTAAATGAAGTCGGCATTGATTACCGGTATTACCGGACAGGACGGTTCGTATTTGGCTGAACTCTTACTAGATAAGGGATATAGTGTTATAGGTCTTAAACGTCGTACGAGCACAAACACTTTGGATAGACTATCTCAATCTTTAAACCATGAAAATTTTTCTATTGTAGAGGGGGAGGTGGCTGATTCGGGGTGTGTTTATGAAATTGTCAATAAACATAAACCTGATGAAATTTATAATCTTGCCGCACAATCCCATGTAGGTACTTCCTTTGAACAGCCTGATTTTACGTTTCAAGTGAATGCATTAGGGCCGTTGCATTTATTAGAGGCTATTAGGCGTTTTTCACCTGATAGTAAATTTTATCAAGCTTCGACTAGCGAAATGTTTGGGTCGCAATATGATCAGTGCGATACAGGGGAATATTATCAAAATGAATTAACACGCTTAGAGCCTCAATCTCCTTACGCTGTAGCTAAAACTTCAGCTCATCATACGGTGCGTATATATAGAGACGCATATAAAATATTTGGATGTTGTGGTATTTTGTTTAATCACGAAAGCGAAAGACGTGGAGAGAACTTTGTTACTCGTAAAATTACTAAGTGGATTGGAGAATTTCTAGTATGGATTAATAGACATGGAATTTATTATTCTGATTTAGTTTTTGATGAAGATGAAATATATATTCCCGGACGTGTATCTAGAGATCAGGGATTTCAATTTCCTAAATTAAGATTGGGCAATTTAGAAGCTCGTCGAGATTGGGGTCATGCGAAAGATTATGTAGAGGCTATGTATCTAATGTTACAACAAGATATACCAGAAGATTATGTTATTGCAACAGGCAAAACCAATTCTATTAAAGAGTTTTTAAATGAAGCTTTTGCTTTAATTGATATTTGGGATTGGAAAGACTTTGTTGTGATAGATCCTAAATTTTATAGACCTGCGGAGGTGGAATATTTACAGGGGTGTCCTAAGAAGGCAATGCGACAATTAAAATGGAAGCCTAAAATTCAATTTCAACAATTAGTACAGCTTATGGTGGATCACGATATCAATGCAACGCAGAAATTGGCATGATCCTGCTTATGCTCAATGGCGTAAGGATATTCGTAAGCGGGATAAGAATAAATGTAGATGGCCCGGTTGTAATTCTAAAAAACGACTAGAGGTGCATCATATTAAAAAATGGGGTAGCCATCCGGCTCTTCATTATTCTATTAATAATGGTATTACGTTGTGTAAGTCCTGTCATCAAAAAATTAAAGGTCAAGAAGAAAATTATGAATTATTTTTTTTAAAGCTATTAGAGTGGGGCGCACGAAATGGGTAGATTTACAGTCATACGTGACACTAGAGAAAAAGAAGGGCATGGATGGTGGTTTGATGAAGATGCATATTGCATAGGAACCGAATCTACTAAGTTAGATATCGGTGACTATAGCATAAAAGACAAAGAGCATGTATTGTGTATAGAAAGAAAGGAGTCAGCTTCCGAATTAGCTGGAAATTGTGGAGAGAAACGATTTTTGAAAGAATTAAAGGCTATGGGATCTTTTCCTTATGCTTTTTTACTTTTAGAATTTACATGGGATGATATAGAAAGATATCCAGTAGGAAGTGGCATTCCTAATTCTAAATGGAAAGACTTGCGTATTAAACATAAATATATTATGCGTGTATTGACGAGCGCACAAATTGAGCATGGTATTCATGTTGTGGCTTGTGGGAATAAAAAAAGAGCTGAAGAAATAGCTTTTAGAATTATGAGACATGTTAATGACCTATAATGTTGAAAAACCCGAACATGCTTGGCTGGAGTTAGAACAGTCTGACTTAAACGATATTAAGAATCCATTACTAGATTTAACACAAAACCAACAAGACAATCTACATCTACACGTATTAGGATTAATGCAACAGCCCGAATACTTTCAATGGACTGTTAAAAAACTCTTAAATATTGAATTATTACCAGAACAAGTAGCGATTTTACAAGAACTTTGGAATAGGGCATTTCCAATGTATATTGCGTCTCGTGGATTTGGTAAATCATTCTTATTGTCTGTATACGCTATATTAAAATGCGTTCTTATTCCCGACACCAAGATAGTTATTGTAGGTGCCGCATTTAGACAAAGTAAGGTTATTTTTGAATACATGGACACTATTTGGAGAAACGCTCCCATCCTCAGAAGTGTGTGTGGTGATAATAGCGGTCCTCGTCGTGATGTAGACCGATGTACTATGAGAATTAATAACAGCTGGGCAATGGCTGTGCCGTTAGGCGATGGAAGTAAAATTAGAGGTTTGCGTGCTCATACGATTATTGCAGACGAATTTAATTCTATTCCTGTTGATATTTATGAGACAGTTGTAGCGGGTTTTGCAGCAGTATCTGCCAACCCAACTCAAAACGTAAAACAGGCCGCACGTAGAAAAACTTTACAAGATGCCGGTAAATGGGATGAGTCAATGGAAATAGACTATAAAGATCGCCAAACAAATCAGTCGATTATTGCTGGTACTTGCGGGTATGGTTTTGAACATTTTGCTTCTTATTGGAAAAAATATAAATCAACCATTCAGACTAAGGGTGATTTTCATAAAGCGGCTCAAGACGCTGGAGACGACTCACTAGAAACTGTTCCTGAATATATGAAGCGTTTAGACTGGCATTCATTTTCTATTATGCGCATACCTTACGAACTTATACCAGAAGGCTTTATGGACGATCAGCAAGTTGCACGTTCAAGAGCGACCATGCACAATGGTATTTATCAAATGGAATACGGAGCATGTTTTACTTCTGATAGTCAAGGATTCTTTAAACGAAGCTTGATAGAGGGTTGTGTTGCACATGATCGCAATTGCTCTACTTCTGGATGGTGTGGTTGGTGTTCTGATCCGTTTGATCCTATGACAAGAGGTAATCCAGATTTAAAATATGTAATAGGTATAGATCCAGCGTCTGAGCAAGATAATTTTGCACTGGTTATCATTGAAGTACATCCTGAGCATCATAGGGTAGTTTATACGTGGACCACTAATAAAAAGGACTTTCAGAGCCGAAAACGTATTGGCCTGACCGAAGAAAATGACTATTATAGTTTTTGCTGTAGAAAAATTCGAGAGCTTTATAAAGCCTTTCCTTGTGTTAGAATTGGTATTGACTCACAAGGGGGTGGCTTTGCAATTGCCGAAGGATTAAGAGATAGTGACAAGATGTTTACGGGCGAGCGACCCATTTTACCCATCATCGAAGATAAAAAAGAAAAAGATACCGATAGGATTGCGGGAGATCATGTAATTGAGCTGGTTAATTTTGCTAAAGCAGAGTGGACATCTCAAGCTAATCACGGACTTAGAAAAGATATGGAAGATAAAGTATTATTATTCCCCAGATTCGATACTTTAAGTTTAAGTTTAATGAGTGAAAAGGATAAGATATCATTTCAACAATTAAAAGACAAGGTGGGAGAGTCTAATGCCTTACGTTTATATGACACATTAGAAGATGCTGTAATGGAAGTAGAAGAACTAAAAGATGAATTAGTAACTGTTGTAGTGTCTGTCACTGCTGGAGGAAGAGAAAGATTTGATACTCCAGAAGTTAAAACTGACACTGGTAAAAAGGGTCGTATGCGTAAAGACCGTTATAGTGCTTTAGTTATTGCTAATATGCTAGCCAGAGAATTACAACGAGAAATTCCTGCTCCTATGTATAATAATATTGGTACTGTGATTAAGCCCGGCATTTTTGAGACTAGTCCTTCCAACCAAATGTATGTAGGTCAAGAGTGGGCTGCGAACATGAATCAGAATACCTGCTTTGGAATTCGACGAGATTAAAAAAAATGGTGTAATAATCAATAGGTATTGATTTACATTCAATTACTATTATTTTCATAGGGAAGTAAAGTGGCAAAAAAACCTTCTCCAAATGCTAAAATGAATTTTCCGTCTGATGGGCCAGCATATGTAAGTTGGGCTGGCAGTAAGGCAGACCAAACTAAATCTTTACAGGTTTATACAAGCGCTATCCAAGAAGCTGCTACCGCATCTCAAGGTTCTCGAACAAGAGACTTTTCTGATTTAACTACGAGATTAAGCGGTAAGCCGGGACTACGAAACTCAGATTACGATTACTTTCGACCTGATCAGACAGTCCCTGAAAAACCAAAGGATATTATAGCGTTTGCTCGTGCCTCTTATAGAAGAATAGGATTGATTCGTAATGCTATTGACCTTATGGGCGATTTTGCTTGCCAAGGCGTACGCTTAGTACACCCAAATAAGAGGGTTGAGAAGTTTTATAACGAGTGGTTTTCTCGTGTTCAGGGAAAAGAAACTTCTGAACGACTTTGTAATCTTTTGTTTCGAGAGGCCAACGTACCCATAAGAATGCGCACTGCCAAAGTCAATAAACAAAAGCGATTAGAAATGCAGCGTTCAGTTGCCTCTCCTGATATGAATGCAGATATTAAAATTTCTGATTTCTCTAAGGGTGAACTACCTTGGCAGTATTCTTTTATTGATCCTTTAACTATTGAGCTAGTGGGTGGTCCTGTGGCCGTATTGGCTGATAAGCGTCAATATATGGTTAAGCTACCTCGTCATTTATTAAATTTAATTAGAAAGCTTCGTAATTCTAACAATCCTCTTGAACGTGACCTTTTGAATCAGCTGTCTCCTGAGATTCTGCAAGCGGCTGAAAGTAATCAAGGTGTCTTACTCCCTCCCGAAAAGACCTTTGTTTATTTTTATAAAAAAGACGACTGGCAGGAATGGGCCGATCCTATGACGTACGCGTGTTTTAATGACCTCATTCTGTACGAACGACTTAAATTAGCAGATAAAACAGCTCTAGATGGAGCAATATCTAAAATCCGTATTTTTAAACTAGGGAGCTTGGAGCATAAGCTTGCACCTACTCCCGCAGCGGCTTCTACGTTACAATCTATTTTAGGTGCTAATGTCGGAGGAGGCACAACAGATATAGTGTGGGGTCCAGATATTGAATTATTGGAGACTGGAACAGATATTCAACGATTTTTAGGCGAGGAGAAATACAGACCTACCTTAATGGCTATTTATGCTTGTTTGGGAATTCCTCCGACTCTTACAGGTACTTTTGGAGCAACGGGAACAACTAACAATTTTATTTCTTTGAAAACTTTAACCGAACGTTTAAGTTATGTGCGTAATACAGTATTGGATTTTTGGAACCATCAATTAAAATTAGTACAAAACGCAATGGGTTTTCGATTTCCCGCACAGGTCGAATTTGATTTTATGTATTTGGATGATCCTGCCGCTATGACCAATCTATTACTTGCTATGGCAGATCGCAATATTGTTAGTGATGAGTTTGTTCAGCGACATATTAAAGCTAAGCCTGATATTGAACAGAGAAGAGTTATGTCTGAAAAGCAAAGTAGAAATACTAAAAAGATGGAAAAGGTTAGTCCATATCATAGTATTGATAAAGAGCATAGTCTAGAAAAAATTGCTTTGCAAACCGGGGTGGTTTCTCCAAGTCAAGTAGGTGTTGAGCTTAAAGACAAAAATGGTGATGAGTCAGCATTGGAAATGCGTCGTCCGCAACAACAGAGTCCTTCTGAAGACCCGAATGAAGGAAATCCTGAAGCTCCTGACAATAACAATAATACTGAACAGCCGGGTCGACCTAAAAACTCCCGAGATGTAGAAAAAAGAAAAACAAAAGAATTTAAGCCTAAAAATAAGGCTTCTGTGGAGCTTTGGGCTAAGGAAGCACAGGATAAAGTGTCTGAAATTCTCAATCCGGGCATCTTACAACAGTTTAATAAAAAGAACATGAGGAGCTTAACTTTACAAGAATCAAATCAAGCAGAACAAATTAAATTTTCTGTTTTATATCATTGTGATTATTTACAACCCATCGACCATACTACAATTGAACAAGCATTAAATAAAAAGTTGCCTAATGGTGTATTAGAAGAATGTGAATCATGGATTACAAACGCTGCCCATGATATGGATAGAAAATTAAGTATTGACGAAATTAGAAATATACGCGCCGCTTTCTATGCTGAACATTATACCACCGAAGGAAAGTATGCATACAAAGACATTAGAACTGGGGAAATCTATTACTATAGCCGAATAGGTGTGTATAAAAAAAACGGTCGTGTATTAATATTAGTCCATAACCCATAGGGTATTTCTATGACTGGTAAAATTCAAATCTTTAAATCTGAAGAAGATGCGGGTTTAAAACACCTCATCGAATCCAACGCATCTATAGCATATCAAGCACCGGCTTTATTACATAAAGAATGTGACAAAGATATCGCATGCTCTCTTAAGACTACAACACCCGATCATTTACCCGATTTTGTGAAAGCTGCTCAGACGGATGATGATATCTATCATGTGTACTCTATTTTAGTTAGTACTTCATGGAATAAAAACGATGATGTGTTTCATAAAGATGAGGTATGGGCTTCGAAAGATACTCCTAAATATAAACCAACTAATTTAGAACATGACGAAAAACAAATTGTTGGTGGTATTATTGATAATTGGGCAGTAGATCAAAATTTTGATTTAATTGATGAAAATAGTGACACTAATAGCCTTCCAGACTACTATCATATATTAGTGTCTTCTGTTATATACAGACAATGGCAAGATCCCGAATATCGAGATCGTGTTATGGACCTTATTCAGAAGATTGAGGCAGGAGAAAAATATGTCTCTATGGAGTGTATGTTTAGTGGATTTGATTATGCTGTAGTTGATCCCAATGGCAAACATCATGTACTATCTCGTAATGATGACACAGCCTTTCTAACTCAGCACTTACGGTCTTATGGTGGAACAGGAGCTTATCAAGATCATCAAGTGGGACGGTTGCTGCGAAATATTACTTTTAGTGGTAAAGGATTTGTAGATAAGCCAGCTAATCCTCAAAGCATTATTTTCGACAAGAACAAAACATTTGAATTTAATAAAGCTTCTATTTCTGATAAAAGTAGTCTTTTTACTAAAAATGGTGTAGTACTAAAAGTAGATAACCCTAACATTTTGAATACACAGGAGAGTTATGATATGTCAAATGAAATTTTAAATGATCAGATTGCCGAGCTAAAGGCCAGCCTTGAATCTGTACAAGCAGAGAATAAGGCTTTGGCTGATAAATTAGCTGAAGCAAATGTTGAAAAATATGAACAGAGCATCAAAGAGCAAGCTGAACAACTTACTGTTAGCGCTGAACAACTTGAAGCTTTAACTAAGGAGTTGGAAGATTCTAAGGCTACGATCACCGATCTTACTAATAAGTTTGAAACAGTGACCGAAGCGCATGATAAGCTTGTGTCGCATATTGCTGAGATGGAAGCTTTCGAAAAGATCCGTTCTCGTAAATCCTTACTTTCTAGCGCTGGCTTTAGCGATGAGGAAGTAGAAGCGAAAATGGAGATGTTTGGAGATTTGACTGATGAGCAATTTGCTGCTTTGGCTCAAACCTTAGCTGCTTATGTAGCTGAAGAAACTAAAGTTGATGACAGCGACGATACTGCCGCTGAGATTGTTGCAGAAGAGGTAGTTGATGAGGCTGCTGATTCTGAAACTGTAGAGGCTACTGAAGAGGTAGTTGATACAGAAGTTTTAGAAACCGTTGAGGCAGAAGAGACCTCTACATTGTCCGTTGCATCAGATGCCAGTGTTGGCTCAGACGATGGAATCGAAACTGTGCGTGCCGGTCTTCAAGATTGGGTAAGTACGGTCGTTTTAAATACTACAAATTCAAAATCGGGAGAGTAAACATGGCATTAAGACCAGATAGACAAGAAATTGTAACTGATATTAGCTTTTTCATGAATGAAACTGCTGAGAGAGGCGTTATTGTTACTGCCGCTACGCAAGGCTCGGGAGCCGCGATGGATGATTCTACCGCTGCTGTTCAAATAGCTAATGGTGCGCTTGAGAAACCTGTTGGTCTATTATTGAACGATGTTGTCAATCTTGACCTGACTCGTCAGCATATTAATTATGCAAAAGATGAGGTACAACAAGGTGGTAAGGTTGCTTTGTTGCGTGTGGGCACCGTTGTAACTGACCAGATTTCAGGCTCAATCACAATGGGTGACCCAGCTCACTTTGTGGATGATGGCACGTTGGCTGCCGCTACCGCTAGTAGTACCAGCGCTGTTGTGGGTCGTTGGCTGTCGAAGAAAGACGCTGATGGTTTTGCTAAAGTCGCAATTAACATTGTTTAATATTTATTTAATAATATAAAGGGAGAGAATAATATGTCTCATAGTAAATATTTTGAACCTACTCCAGAAATGAACGAGCTTCTCGCACGAGCTGGCTCAATGAATCGAGAGGAGTCTCTTGCTGCGACTCGCGAATTAGCGAAAGCACTAGAGCTTCCTCTTCGTAAGGGCGTTATGAGCGGTGACATTCTTGGCGGTATCTTTGAAGCTATTCAATTGGCTCCGGGTGCTACGTCTGAGTTTCCGCTGGACTTCTTGGCTCCGGGCACGGAGAAGGAATTTGTAGCTTATACAATTCCTAATCACGGTCGTATTCCAGAACGACATGTCGAAGGCGATTATGTTATGGTTCCCACCTATGATGTTGGAGCATCTATTGACTGGTTGCTGAAGTATTCTCGTGATGCAAGATGGGATGTTGTGGGACGCGCATTAGACGTTCTCCAAGGTCAGTTTACTAAAAAGATCAACGATGACGGATGGCATACCCTTATTTCTGCTGGCGCAGATCGTAATGTTATGATCTATGACGCAGACGCTTCCGCTGGTCAATTTAGCAAGAGGTTGGTTTCACTTATGAAAGTAGTGATGCGACGAAATGGTGGAGGTAATTCTACCTCTATTAATCGTGGTCAACTGACCGATTTGTACCTTAGTCCTGAAGGTATTGAAGACATTCGCAATTGGGGTGTTGATGAAGTTGATCCCACAACTCGACGCGAGTTGATTGTGAGTGATAGCGGCCTTCTGACCCGAATCTTTAATGTCAACCTTCACACTCTGGATGAGCTTGGAGAAAGTCAAGAATATCAGAACTTCTATACTTCTGATCTTTCTGGTACGTTCCCCGGTTCGAAGACAGAATTGGTTGTAGGTCTCGACCTTAGCAATCGTGATAGTTTTGTTATGCCTGTTCGCGCTCCTGTAGAAGTCTTTGAAGATGACACTTTGCATCGTCAACGACGTGCTGGTCTTTATGGCTGGGCAGAGCATGGATTTGCCGCTTTGGATACACGACGTGTACTGTTAGGAGCTTTCTAAAGCGAGTATGGATAACAGATCGTTAAGTTGGAATGTCCGGTGGTGGCACATTATGCTGCCACCGGATTTTTTATTATAAGTTTAGGAGGGGATAAATAGAATGGCTTTATTTTCAATTGAGATTGCCGATGATCAAGTTGATAGGGTAATTGATGCGTTATGTGCTAACTATCACTATCGACTTCAGATTTCCAATCCAGATTTTGATCCTGCTTTAGAAGATAGAGAAGGTGAGAATTATGATCCTTCCACTAATCCTGAAACTATTGACAATCCTGAAACAAAAAATGTATTTGCAAATAGAATGGTAAGAGAGTATTTGATTAATAATACACAAGCATATGAAATTCAACAATTAAAAACTAATGCTATCAGTGCTTTAGCGGAGAATCCAGCCATTTCTGATCCTAACGTTTAGTTTTATAAACAATTAACGTACACAGCTTTAAAAAAACGTAGGAAAGGTTTTGTATGGCAAAATTACCACTTAAATTATTAGATCGTGCGAAAGAGACTTGTCGTGGAGTTAGTACAGGTCCTACAGACTCGATTATATTGCAAGGTCCAGCTGCTGGATTTGTAGCTATCTCAGGTATAGGTGATGGTACTAATACCTATTATACTCTTGAGAATAGCAATTCTTGGGAAGTAGGTCTTGCGACCTATGCTACTGGCGCGGCTGATTCCGCAGACCAGACTGTCTATGGTCGATTGATTCGAGAAGAAATTCTAGACAGTTCTAATAATGGTAGTGCTATAGCTTTAGCATCTAGTGATACAGCAAACGTTTTTATTACAATGCCAGCTCAGAAAACGATAGCAATTACTTCTGGAACCGTATTGCAAGAAGGTAGTATTTTATTCGGTGATAACGCTTCAGGAATCATGGACGGGTCTGCTAATTTAACCTATTCCACTGGATCTCCTCCAACACTTACAGTTAATAGTGGAAATCTGTCTTTTAATACGGGCAATCTTGACCAGCTTATATTTACAGACAATATCGTTAAGATAGGAGAAAGGGCAGTAGGGGAAGACTTTACTAGTAGTTTAGGAGTGGCAGTTGGATATTATGCAGGTGGAAAAAACGTTGGAGCTAGAAATATTGCCATAGGACATAGAGCAAATTACAATAACTCAAACGGAGAGTATGTTTGTAGCGTAGGAGATCAAGCGGGTTTAGACTCATATAGTAATAACCTTTCAACAAATGTAGGAAACGGTGCTGGTTACTTCAGCTCAGGCACAAGGCAATCCAATTTTGGTGTGGCTGCGGGCTATATGGCAAGGGGTGGATATCTTGTTAATATAGGCTCTTCGGCTGGTCAGCAAAGTGTAGGTGACAATAGCGTATATATAGGACAATTGGCGGGATACTCAAACGTAGGCAATAACAATATAGAAATTGTAACCAATAGTGGTATTATAAACAAGAACTTTAGTAATAGAGTTAATATTGAAAATGTTATTCTGATAGATACTATTGATAAGATAGTTGCTATCGGAGATGTTGGAACCGGCACTTTAACAACATCTCTTGAACCTAATGCAATGTTAGACGTGGTTACTACAGGAGCAATAGGGACATCTATCCCAGTGTTTAGAGTGGCTGGTACTGGTGGTAGCTTAATATCTTCCTATGATAATATAGCTACGGGTAATATATTTACCGTTTCTAATAACGATGGATTACCCCTTATTGCTGCCAATGCAAGTGGTGATGTAATTTTAATTGAAAATGGTAGATATGTAGGAATTGCTACTGGAACTCCACAATACCAATTAGACGTAAATGGAACTGGTAATTTTGCTAGCGGCATTCTTTTAGCTAATGGGGCAGCTTCGATAGATAGCGATGGTAATGCAACATTTCAGAATGTGGTCAGCGACGGCAATTTGACCGTTAGTGGAACTTTGACGTACATTGATAGCACTACAGTCACCATAGCAGATAAACAATTAGAATTGGCTTCTAGCAGCGGAACAGCCACCGGTAATGATTCCGCAGGGAATGATGGCGGAATTGTTGTAAAATCTACAGATGGTGATAAAAAATGGACTTGGAAGAATGCGACAGATGCTTGGCATTCTACTGAAAATATTAGCTTTGCATCTTCTAAGTCATTGATTTTCGGAGACAGTACCACACAAGCTACTTCGGCTACTGGTGATATTAGCACAGTGTCTGGTTTGACGGTTACTAATGCGACTAATATAGCATCAACAGGTGCAACCAACGCTGCTGCTATCGCAACGAACACAACCAACATTGCGTCTACTGGTGCGACGAATGCTGCTAATATTACCACAGTGTCTGGTTTAGTAACCACCTATACCGCTGGAACTGGTCTCACTCTCGTAGGAACTGAGTTTAATACTGCTGGTACTGGTTATTTTGACTCTATTGCTATTGCAACGGACGGATATATTTATCACAGTGGAGATGACAATACTTATATTCAATTTACAAATGATGAGATTCAGATAGCTGCCGGTGGAAGAACATATATAAAAATAGAAGAAGATAGTGTTGATAAGCTCATACTTAATCATAGTGCTTTAGATATCGATTTGCAAGTAAAAGGTAATAACGATGCTAATCTAATAAGAACAGATGCTGCAAATGATAGGGTCGGTATTGGCAAATCTGCACCCGATCATAAATTAGATGTTGATGGTGTTGGTAGTTTTGAAAGTGGTATAGTAACTAGTGGCTTGATAACTGCCGCAACAGGGATTGCGTTACAGCGTAACACCCCAGCAACCACTACTGATAAGCTGTATAATGTTGGCGGGGCTCTGTATTTCAATGGTTCTGCTGTCGATGGAGATACCACATATACTGCTGGAACGGGTCTCACTCTCGTAGGAACAGAATTTAATACTGCTAATACTGGTAATTTTGATAAAGTTACTTTCAATAACAATATTGTGAGGATAGGTTCTGACGGGAACGATGACGATGGTAATCAAGGTATTCATATTGGTAGATATGCAGGTGCTGGTCAGGGCGATGGCGCAGCATATGTGATAAATTTAGGTGTGCGCGCAGGACAAAATTGTGGCGGTGATCGTAATATTAATATCGGCTATTATGGCGGATATGGTATGAATGATAATATGGATGATTGCATTGCTATAGGTCGATCAGCTGGTCAGAGCGCCGATGGCGGTGACAAAGTTATTTATCTTGGTTTTGAAGCTGGTTATAATGCAAACGGCGATGGGTCTATATATATAGGTGATAGGGCAGGAAAGAATGCTGTTGGAAGTAATAATATAGAATTTGTTACTGATGGTGCAAGCACTAGTATTTTAGACGATCTGTCTAATAAAATTCATATTGAGAATACTATCGTTGGCGATACTGATTCTCGTAGACTTGCTATTGGGCTCGTAGGCGTGGGAGACGTTTCTCCTGACGCAACTCTCGAAATTAAGCCGAGCGGAACTACCACTATTGGTATGATTGTACAGGGTGCGGCAAGTCATTCAGCTAACCTTACAGAGTGGCAAAATAGTTCGGAAGGTGTTTTAGCGCGCGTAGCATCTGATGGCATTATTTCCGGTGTTAATTTTATTGCACCTACAGGAACTTTAACTGTAAAGAGCATATTATTTGATGATGATAAAATTAGATTAGGGAATCAGGCTGGTACTGATGAGGGCGCCCATGCAATACACATTGGAGAGTATGCCGGATTTGGTCAGGGCACGGCGGCTTCTAATGTCAATATAGGGTATGCAGCAGGCTATCAGCATGGTGGCGGCTATAGTATCAGTATAGGTCATACAGCTGGTTATCAGGCGGATAATTCAGCGGAATTCGGTATATATTTGGGATATCACGCCGGTCGTTCCTCCGACAGTGCGCGAGGTATATTTATAGGTCGGAACGCAGGAAAGAACTGCACTGGAGATGACAATATAGAAATTGTTCACTATGGTGCAGAGACTAGTATTTTAGATGGTTATTCTGATAAAATTCATATTGAAAATACAATTGTTGGCGATACTGATGCACGTAGACTTGCTGTTGGGTTTGTGGGTAGTGGCGACGTTGTTCCTGATGCCACGCTTGAAATTAAACCTAAAGAACACACAGATATTGGCCTCATAGTTCAGGGCGATACGAGCCATTCAGCTAATCTTACAGAGTGGCAAAATAGTTCTGAAACTGTTTTAGCTTATGTTGATAAAGATGGTAGTGTTTCTGGTAATAACATTAGTGCGAGTGGATCGACTATTATGTTTACTTCTCTACCTACGTCTGATCCAAGTAACGCTGGTCAATTGTGGAGAGATGGAACTGATCTTAAAATTTCGGTAGGGTAAATATATAATGTCGGTAAATATCAAAAACAATACTCATATTAAAAACTTACATATTGGACCCGGTATTATAACTGATGGTTTGGTATCGTGGTGGAATGCGGCTTCTGTTAGAAGCTATCCACGCAGCGGTAGCATATGGTATGATTTAATCAAAAAGAATCAAAATGATGGGAGCTTAGTTAATATGTCAGAAACCAATTTTTCAGAGGAGGATGGGGGCGTATTAGTTTTTGACGGATCCAATGAGTACGTATCTGTTGTACATGATACGTCTTTAAATTTTGGTGTTAATTCCTTTAGTGTTTCCATGTGGATAAATTTGACGGATAATCTCGAACAAGGATCGTTAGGTTCATATATTATCGGTAAGCGAGGTCTTGGTACGCTAGGCTCATATAAGGGTTGGCAAATCAAAGCGATTAATAAATTTGGAGATGGTTGGGACCTATTAGATTCAGGAATTGATGATGGAACCCGGTCGGACACAACAGGTACAGACACATTACAACAATTTAATAGATGGTACATGGTGACTATGGTATATGATTCAGGAGCGAGCGTCGTGGGATTATGGATTGATAAGACTCGTATATCCGTCAAAAACTTTGTTACTACGGGTGATATTGATAATACGTTGCCAGTAGAGATTTTCGGTACGCGATATTCTGATGGCGCTCATTACGCATCTCCTGTTCAGACAACGGATGGGTCGATAGCTAATGTGTCTATCTATACTAAAGCTTTAAGTGCAGACGAAGTGGCTCACAATTATTCTGTAGCTGAAAGCATATATAATAATTAATACAAGGATTGGTTATGAGTCATCACATATTTGATAATCGACACTATGTTATTATTCCTTATAGTAAGGTTGGTATTATTGATTTTGATCAAGTTATAGAAACGTCTATTAGTACAGTTAGACAGTCTGTGGATGGTACTAAAACATTTGTAAAATATGAGGGTGATATGCCGTCAAGTGTAACAGCTATAGAAGAAAGAAGTCAAGAATATAGTTATGAGGAGGTATTAGCAATATTGAAAACGGCAGAATGGGCATATTAAGACTGAAATAAGGCAATAAATATGTTAGGTTTTCATCCAATATCGTCAGCTCCGTTGGGTAGCGTCCTTGTAACTCAACCATCACCTACTCCTACCCCTGTCGTTACAACCGATCCTTTGACATTAAAATGGGTATTAAAAAGTAGAGGTAGTCAATGGGTTGTGAATGCTGAGACATTAAAATGGATATTGAAGAATCGAAATGCAAAATGGACATTAGATGACAATTTGACCAAATGGACATTTAAGTCTCAAACTATGAGATGGATTATTAAGTAATATGAATAAAATTGCTAAAGACTACTTTAATACTTCGTATGGGGTATTATTACAGTAAGGGAGTTTGAGATTAAGGTTAAGTTTAATACTGTAGAACGGTGTAATTATGGCATTAACAGCAAATCAGCGGCTTTGTAAACAGCCTACAGAAGTTCGAAAGTTCGAAATGGACTTCTCTAGTGTATTAGGAACTAGTGAAAATATTTCTTCTATTGTTTCTATTAATTCAGAAAAAGTAGGGGGATATGCTAGCGATTTAGTGATTGGATCCACCGGCTTGGTTAGCGCAACCCCCACAGGAACAGTTCAGATGTATATTGAAAGTGGCACGTTGGGAAGCACTTACCGTGTTGAAGTATTGGTTAATACAGACGCCTCTCAAACCCTTGAGGGCGATGGCATTTTATATGTAACGGATCAATAATTATGGCTACATGGCAAAATACTAGTTTAATAATGTTACGCACCATGCTCAACGATGCAGGTTGCGATACCGTCAGATATACTCCACAGAGATTGGATGATTTACTAATTACGGCTGCATATTTATTACCTTTAGAAGTAAATTTTAAAAATGATTATGTGGTTGATGTTGAGTTAAGAACTATTACTCCCGATCCAATTTATCCTACAAAACAAGATGATGGGGATGAGTTTGTTAATTTATTAGTTCTTAAGGCTGCTTGTATGGCTGATGAGGGAAACTTTAGAACGGCTGCACTAGCACAGGGTGTTACAGCTCGCATTGGTCCAGCATCTTTGCAAACAAGTAGTTATGGGCAATATTTAGGAACTTTATTAAATGAAGGTCCATGTAAAAGTTACAGCAATTTGGTCGAACTGTATAATATGGGCTACGATGGCTCTAAGATTATTCGTGCAGTAATGTCTCCTTTTGTTGCCAATGATTATGATCCAACCAATTTAGGTACTACTAGATAATAAGAGGTAATTATTATGTCTGATGTTATTACATATGCGATGTCTGGAACTGGCCCATACCAGTCTACAACAATTAACAACGGGGGAGTTCTTGTTGGCGCTCCTCGTGGTAGTGGATTTATAAACAGTAACTATACTTTTGGAGCAGGGTATAATGGTGCTGATACCACGGCATCTGCACTTCCAGCCACAGGAACTGTTTTTGCTCAATATGATACGCGCATTACCGGTTGTCCTCCTTGCTCCTAATAATGGTTAATATAGATGGTCAATCCCTTTAGCGGTATTATTGACAGTGGCTTAAAATCAGTTTTTAATAATGCTATTTCTGCACTATTAGAAAATGATGCGTTAACCATTGCATGCACCTTAGAATACGGTATAACTAAATATGAAGATTGTGTAAATTGTTTATATGATCCTATTGGTCAAAAATCATCTAATAGATCTCAGCATGGCGCTCCAGTTCCGTTTCCATTTGGTAGTATTTGTCCATTATGTAATGGGGATGGTAAAAAACCTGTTACTAGTTCAGAAAATGTTAACTTAGCTGTTATTTTTGAACCTCGACAGTTCTTGGAAATGTCTACGCCAGTAAATACGGCTGATGGATATATACAAACCTTAGCTACAATATCTATGACGCCCAAGCTACAGAGGGCTAAAGAAATTGTTGTGGCAACTGATATCTCTGGATTTTTTACGCACAGGTATCAACGGGTCAGCGAACCTCTTCCTATAGGATTTGGTAATAACGAATTTGTACTTTGTACATGGAGGAGGGGAGGATAGTGGAAGTTATTGCTACTATTAAATTAGATTCAGGCTTTCCATCTGCATTTTATAAAAGTGTTGTTAAAGAAATTGCATATATAATGAAGAAAGAAGCAGAGAAGATTAAAGTGATTATTACAGACCAACTTAGAAAAACGGTTAGAGACTCATTAGTTGCAACCCCTGAATATCAATCTATAGTACAAGGTAAATTGAGAGCTGAGCTGGGAATTCCAAATTCGCAGTCTCGTATTATTGAGGTTATTGATACATGGATTAATAACATGGTCGTAACGGTTAAAGCCTCCAACAATCCTTTTTTGCAGATTGAAATAGGTATGATACAAGGCGACTATGGAGATGTATTAGCTTTACCAGCAGCTCAATATACTTATTCTAGTCGACGAGGAGGTGGAACAATACCGTGGTTGAAATGGTTATTATTAGAAGGTGATAAGCGTATTATTACTAAATATGAATTTTCGAATAATCCAAGAGGTAGTCGTACCGGTATGGGTATTATGATATCTAAAGCTAAAGGTGCTTGGCAAGTACCTCCAGAATTTTCCGGTACTTCCGTAGATAATTTTGCTACACGAGCACTGGATGGTATTGAAAACAAAATAGATAAAATTGTGGAAACTACTATTAAAGGTAGATTAAAATGAGCTGTAATATTCCCACTACATTTAACCATGTTTCTCAAGTTGGTAATACACTTTTAAATTCTGAATTAGAGTCTAATTTAAAAAGCTATTTCGATTGGGGAATGTTGGGTATTGGAGGATGGTTTAATGTCACTATACCAACATCTGGTGCGTGGGGTGGCACTTTTGATAAATTGAGAGTCGTTGATGATCCCGCTTATGCACTAGGTCAGGTATGGGAAAGTCCTCGCAAGGACTGGGTGTGGGAAACAGGTGTTGCATATACAGGAGCGTCTCCTATTGAGATTTCGGGTGTTTATATTAACGATAGCTTAAAAGGAACAGGAGATGCAACCTACGGACATCATTATAATTATCCATTAGGAAGGGTTGTGTTTGATACTGCTATACCAACAACCTCTACCGTCCAATTAGAATATAGCTATCGTAACGTTCAAAGTTATATTGCAGATCAGGCTCCGTGGTGGGATGAGCTTCAATTCAATTCCATGAGAGTAGATGACTCCACTTTTAGTCAGATATCTTCGGGTAATTGGGGTATTTTGGCAAACCATCGTGTTCAAATGCCAGCGGTAGTCATTGAGGCTGTTCCACGCAGAACCTATCAGCCATACGAGTTAGGAAATACTTCTAATTTTGTTAAACAAGATGTTTTATTTCATATTGTGGCTGAAAGTAGGTGGTGGAGAAATCAGTTAGTGGACATTATATCTATTCAAAAAGATAATACTTTAATGCTTTATGATTCAGATAAATTAGCTGATGCGGGAGCTTTTCCTTTAGACTATAGAGGTATGGTGGTGGATGCTAGTAATAACTATTCTGGCATTGTGAATACTGCAAGCTATCAATATACATCTGCTCGTATCACAGATATGGCAGTAACAGAGATGGAATCCTATAATTCTAGACTATATGAAGGTACTGTTAGAGCTACTTTTGAGGTGATTTTTAGCTAATGGTGTATCTAGTAGTAGATTTTCCCCTAAAGAGAACTTGAGAATTTCCTAAAACAAGGAGAGATTTATGGCTAATAGAATTTATTTTGCAAATCAACAGGTGGCGTTTCGTCGCGATGGTTCCACGGGCGCGGACACCGCAGCAAATCGGTGGACTGCTGCACACGGTGTACAGTCAGTGGCTGTGACGACCACTTTTAATCTCGAACAAGCATTTGAGCTTGGTCAGTTGGCTATCTATGAAAATATTGAAGGCGTGCCTGATATTGAAGTGACAGCCACTAAGGTCTTAGACGGCTATCCCTTGCTTTATCATCTAGCTACTCAGGCAGGTGCTGGTCTTACGAGTCCAACGTTAGCGGGACGTTCAAATGAAAAATGTATTGTAGCTATTGGTATTTGGCCAGATACTGATGATGCAGCTGGAAAAGATAGAGCCAATCCATCCCAACAAATGGAATGTTCTGGTATGTTTGCAAGCTCTGTTAGTTATAACTTTCCCTTGGAAGATAACTTTACAGAAGATATTACTTTAGTAGGTAATGATAAGGGTTGGACAACCATAGCTGATGCAACAGCTATAGGCTGTGCTACACCTCCGTGGGCTCTTGATGCGGCATCAGGTGAATTTACTACTAATACTGATGGACCAAAAGCAACTGGGCTAAATTTGGTTGATGCGGCTAAGCCCGGATCAGCAACCGTTGATCAATTGGGTGGTGTTAATCGTCGTGAAAATCTCAAATTCGCCAGCTCATCACAGGCTGATGCTGGCGGGGTAGAGTATACGTACTTACCTACGGAAATTCCCGGCGTTGATAGTAACGGCTGGTTAAATCCTAAACAGCAAACTGATAATGCACACCTTCAAAGTATTACTGTTTCGTGCGATTTGGGCCGTGAAGAACTGTTCGAATTGGGTACGCGACAACCGTACGCTCGTATTGTTACTTTCCCAGTTGAAGTCACATGCGATATTGAAGTTCTGTCCGTTAGTGGTGATATGATTAACGCATTTGCTGACGGATGTGTGGATACAAAAGAACCCTGCTCTGGTGTTGCAGACAACTTGACCAATCAAGCAATTCGTATTGTAACTTGTGATGGAACTTCGATTTATCTCGGCGCTGCAAACAAATTGGCTTCTGTTAATTATGGTGGAGGAGATGCTGGTGGAGGTAATGTAACGGTTACGTATAGTTATTCAACCTTTAATGACTTTACTGTTCTTCATCCACAAGATCCTGCTGCTTCAGGTGAACACTGGTGGACTAATAAAGCAAACTATTTGACTTAATAGTAATAATTATGACTTTAAGAAGGGGGAGGGGCTTTACCTCTCCCCCTTTTGGTCAGTAGGAAGGCGATAGCCTTGGCAAGCAAAATATAAGGACTAAGGGCAAGTTTTCACTACTGACTTTTTATCAATTGAGCGACGAGGTTCAAGTGGACGAAGGACGACGCAATTTTTTAGCACATCAAATTATTAGTGGTATTAAATTTATCACTATTGATAATATACGGTATAAACTTATTGCTCCCTCTAAGGAATTAAAATTATTATCTGAATATATTTATAAAGACACAATAGAATCTCTACGATTTGATAATTTTATTACTAAGGAAAAAGCAGAGAGACTCTTAATAGGTTTGGGAATGTGGGGACCACACGAAGAACAGTCTTTAAAGAAGCTAGAGAAATATTTAGATGACCAAAAGGTAAGGTTATATCATTCTTTATATGATTCTGAAAAACAAAAAAGAACTAGAAGAACTATTAAGACTACTAAAGCCAATATCCAAAAAGCGTTTATGAGAAAATATGCTTTAGAATATATGACTTTGGAATACCATGCCCTTGCTATGAAGCGCAATTTTATCGTCGGTATGTGTTTACGAGATATGGATGGTCATGCGATTTATGAAGAGGATGGGTTTTGGAATGCTAATTCTGATATTTTAGAAAGGGTTGTGGAACTTTTAGATTCAAATACATATGATGTATCTGACATAAGAAATATAGCACGCAATGATCCTTGGAAAAGTATATGGAATATTGGTAAAGAAAATTGCTTAGGTCGTCCGTCTTCGGAGTTGACATCTGATCAAATAACATTAATGACATTTTCTAAAATGTATGATAGTGCATATCAAAGCATGGATTGTCCTTCTGATGAGGTATTTGAAGATGACGACATGTTTGATGGGTGGATGATTGATCAAAGAAGAACCCGAGATAAGCAGCAAAAACAAAAAGAAACCGACACATTGAATAATATTCCTGATAAAGCCCAAGAAGTATTTGTCTTTGCACCAACCAGAGAAGACGCAGATAAGGTTTATGATCTAAACACAGAAGATGCTCGCAGAACCATTAAACAAAGATCGCAAGTTATTGAGGCTCGTGATGGAAGGGTAGATGCAAAAGAGCTACCTGACACCCAACTTGAATTGCGTAATCAACAACGTGAAGAATATATGGCTAAAATGAAAGGAGGAAGGTGATGATGAAGGATGATAATCATAATAAATATGAAGAGTTTAAATACAAGTTCGATAAACGTCGTCAGAAATCGGGCGAGCAATATAAAGATAACTCTAAACGTAGATTGGCTAATATAATTAAAAAAAAGTTTAATACTACTATTATAGGGTCATTGGCAGCTTTTGAAGATCAGTTTGGAGAGTTATGGGGGCATGGATTAGATTTAAGAGATTTGGATAGTGATCAACGATATTGGAGAGATATCTGGATGGAGACACGCGCTAAGATTTTAGATAATGGGAATGCTAATTTAAGAGCTTCTGAAAGCGAACTTTCTCAATATACTATATCTTGGAATCGTTATATAACTAAATTTGGTAACCACGAGGATTAATAGGAGTTTAATTATGGCAGAAAAAAGAACTTTTACAGTAGAGGGTCACGAAAAAAAATACGCTGTACGTGTACCTACAGTAGATGAAATTAGGAAAGCTAATGGTGTTAGAGCTACAACCTTCAATGAGTCCTTAGGACGTGGAGATCTACTAAGAGACCAATTGGAGGGAGAGCTTAGAAATAGGAAATTATGGAACGATAAAAGAGAAGAAGAATATCAGACTCTACGTCAGGAAGTATTAGACGGAGAGTTTAAGCTTCAAAAGGGCGGTATTAAGCTTAGCGAAGCTCGACAAATCGCATTGGATATGTCTCAAAAAAGAAACAGCATGATTGGTTTGCTGTCTTCACGTACGGATTTAGATTCAAATACATGCGAGGGCAAAGCAGATGCAGCTAGGTTTAACTACCTTTTTGCTTGTTGTTTGGTGTATGATGAAACAGAGGAGCCATATTTTCCGCGAAATATTGACGATTATTTAGTAAATCAAGACGATCCGGTTGCTATAGTAGGGGCAACTGAATTTTATTATTTAATTTCGGGTAATGATAATGTTGATCAAAACCTACCGGAAAATAAATTTCTTCAGAAGTTTAAGTTCGTTGATAACGAAATGAGACTGGTTGATAACGAAGGTAGATTGATTACGGAAGATGGTAAACATATTGATGAAAATGGTAATTTTATTAAGTGGGAAGAAGACGGCACCTATACAAAAGTAGATCCTACGGGAAGAGCAGTAAATGCAGCAGGTGATTTTGATGTTGAGCATTCTCCCTTCTTAAATGATGACGGTGAGGCAATTGATGAGTCCATTTATGATGAGTCCAAATCTAAGCCTAAGACCAAAGCAAAGAGAGGTAGAAAAAAGACTGTAAAAGAAGAAGTGTCCGAAGAAACGCCTGAAGAGCTTGTTTCAGAGTCAGATAACTGATATATGGATAGTGGTCATTACCGGGAAGCAGATTTTTCTGTGGAATGGTATGGCCATTTTTTTATATTATAGAAGGAAAACCTAGATGGCTTTTAATATTAATGCGCATGTAATTCTTAGTGGTCCTAAAAATATTAAGGCCGTTACTAAGAATATACAAAAACAGCTAGGGTCGGTTAATGCCAAAATCAACCTACAGGCCCCTAAGCATTTAACCAAACAAATAGGCGCATTTAACAAAGGCATATCTAATCTTACTAAAAGTATCGGTACTTTACAAGCGTCTGCAACCTCTGCTAATACCCATCTTTCAAAATTAGGAACTCAATTTAGGTCCTTAAATAAAGCTAGCTTAGTAATGTCTAAGTCACAAGCCAATGTGCAAAGCTCATTAGACAAAACTGGAAAGGCCGTAGGGGAAGTACGTACTGAAATTCAGGCCTTTGGTAAAGATGCAGCATTAGCTATTAGGCGATTTTCTGCTTTTACTGTAGCGACTGGTGTTGTGTTTGGGTTTGTACGAGCTGTTCAAGGGGCTACTAAAGCAGCCATTGACTATGAGCGAGAAATTGTTAAAATTGTTCAAGTTACAGGGGCGAGCGCAGCTAAAATAAAAGGATTAAACAGTACTATTAAAGAGCTGTCGGTTTCTTTGGGGGTAGATGCAAATGAGCTTGCTGAATTGGGTAGAATATTTGCACAAACCGGTCAAACTATTGATCAAGTCCGTCATTCTATAAATGCGGTTGCAAAATCTAGCTTGGCTCCTACGTTTGGATCTATGAAGGACACGGCAGAAGGCCTGATTGCCGCTATGGCTCAGTTTGGAATTGCCGCTCAGAAACAAGAAGCTATTTTATCCTCTCTTAATGCGGTGTCGAAAAAGTTTGCTGTAGAATCCGCAGATTTAATTTCTGTTATTAGACGTGCTGGTGGTGTGTTTGCAGCTTCATCAAAAGGTTTTGAGGAACCTATTGAAGGTCTTCAGCAATTGATTGGTATTTTTACAGCTGTTAGATCTACTACTCGTGAAAGTGCAGATACTATTGCTGTTGGCTTAAGAACTATTTTTACTCGAATACAACGAAAAGGAACTATTGAATTTCTTAAGCAGTTTAATATTGAATTGGTTGATGCAAAAGGAAATTTTATTGGATTGTTTCCTGCCTTTCAGCAGTTGTCCAAAGGCCTTGCTGATATTATTAAAAAGGGAGATGCGCTTACCCTTTCTGCAATTACTGAAGAGTTGGGTGGTGTTCGTCAGGTTGGTAAATTAATTCCTGCGATTACTCAATTTAACAAGGCATTAGAGGCTACTAAGATTGCAGGCGAAGCAGCTAAAAAAGGATTAGGTAAAGATGTAGCATTAGCTTTACAACCTTTAGGTAAACAGTTTGAACTATTACAACAAAGGTTTAATGCGTTAATTCGTGATATAAGCCAGTCTAAGACTTTTCAGAATATGGCCAAGGTAGCTTTATCTATGGCCAACGCCTTCTTGTCTGTAGCAGAAACATTAAAACCATTACTTCCAATGCTGACGACATTGGCTACAATTAAAATTTCTAAAGGCTTGTTTGAGTTTGGTCAAGGCTTTATGGGTGGATTGCGTAAAGGTGGAGGGGCTGGAGGTATGGGAGGCGCTTTAGGAGGCGCTGTAACTGGTGGAGGAGGCGGTGGATCATCTGGAGGGGCCGCAAGAAGCCTTTCGGTTCAGCAAGCACTTAATAGCGCTCTTAAAAATAATTCTACTTTGCTGACCAATAATAATACTGCACTTAAGCAGCTTGGAACTCAAGTAGTTAGTAATACTACAGCCATTAATAATGTAGGTGGAAAAGTTACTTCAGTTATTGGTGCTATCGGAAATCTTATTAATGCGCTTAATAGGTCATCGCTAGGGGGTGGATTTGGTGGTGGCTTTGGTGGAGGACGACGTGGGCCTAGAAAGTTTGCGAGGGGTGGTTATGTTAGTGGTCCCTCTCATGCTCAGGGTGGTGTTCCCGCTATTCTTGAAGGTGGAGAGTATGTTGTTCCTAAAACACAATACCACGCAGGTATAAAAGCTGGTAAAGTACGTAAGGGTATTGCAAAAGATAGAAAAGATAAAACGTTTACCGGATTTACTAAAAAGTCGGCATTAGGTAAGGCTTCTATAGATAATGTGACTCGTCTTGTTTTAGGTGCTGAAGACAAGGATGTATATGGAGGTGCATTTTTAACTCCTGAAGACTCAATGAGTGATGTCGTAGGTAAAGTGCCAACTGCGACGATGATGAAAGAGTTGAAAGAACAACCTCTTTATCAGCTGTTGCAGCGTGCTAAGCAAACAACTAAGGGCAAGGCCTCTCCTTTAGCAGGATCAATTAAAGCGTTGCAAAATGCAGCTAAGGGGCTAGGAGATTATAGAATCTTAGCTCGTTCATTGTCTGAAGGTGTTTCAACTAAGATAGAAGACAATATTATTGATCATATTATACAAGCTGTTCAGGAGGGCTCAAGTCATTTAGTATCCGCAACCAAGATGGATGCCGGTCTCGAAGATGAAGCTGTGAGGATTTTACGACAGGCCAATATCGATAATATAATTGGTAATGTTTATGAAATGATATTAACCAATGGTGAGACTCCATATAGTGACAAAGATCCAGATAGAGAATCTGCTAATGCTACATGGGATTATCCTCGTGGATTAGGAGCGACTTCTTCTAGTTTTCAAGGGGGTGGCGTTTTATCTGATATTTTAACAGACGCTAAAACTAGATTTACTAAAGGAAATGTTGGTAGTTTAGTCAAGAAAGTTAAAAATACTGAAGTTGCAAAATTAGAAGAAATTATGGACAAGATATTCCTGAAAGAGAGGAAAAATTTAGAAGCATCATTTATGCCCGGTGAAGATAAACTATTTGAAGCAAAGCATATGAAATCGACTGTGATGAATCGTCAGATAAACAGGCTTCAGGGTAGAAGAGCACAACGCCTCGCTGCCGGTGGTTCTATTTTTGCTCCTAGAGGAACTGATACTGTTCCTGCTATGCTCACTCCGGGTGAGTTTGTTATTAATAAGAAATCTGCTGAGAAGTTTGGTTATGGAAATCTTAAGAAAATAAATAGATATGCTAAGGGTGGTGTTGCTTCTACTGGTAGTGTACAATATTTGGCAGATGGAACAGGAAGTAGTAGTGCGGATGTAGCAGATAAAAAATCCACAAAAGCAACAAAGGAATTTAAAGAAGCCACTGAAAAAGCTACTGAAAAAATGAATGCTTGGACACAGGGAGTTTCCAGTGCTGTTGGAGCTGTCGGAGGCTTTACCGTAGCACTAAACTCAATGGATTTTAGTTCTCCTGAAGCTGCAATGACTTCTTTAGTGTCATTATCTTTTGCTATCTCTCAAGTGCAAGGGGCTATGGAAGCATTTACCACTATTGCTAAAGCCGGTAAGGCTGCTACCGCTGCACATACTGCTTCTACAGTAGCTGATACTGTTGCTAATAAAGCATCTACTGTTAGCGAATATCAAGAAGTTCTAGCTAATGAAGTATCTGCTGCAAGCGAATTTAGAAAAGGTTTAAAGGGTGGGTTTACGGATATTTTTGGTGCCCTTGGTGATACGTTACCAAAGGGTGTTGAGGGTCCGTTACGTCCCGGTAAGGGAATGCTAGGGGGTTTGCAAAGATTATTTGGTGGGCGTCAAGGATTCTCAGCGTTTACTAATGCTGGTAAAAGTTTAGAAGCGGGGAGTGGCTTAATAACAAAAGCCGGTCTTATGTTGGGTAAGATAACTGCCGGAGGTCTTGTTGGAGGATTGGCGGCAGCAGTAATTGGTCCTATTGGAAATGCTATTACCGATGGATTTTTAGGTGTGGAAAAAGAAATTGCTCCGGGCATTAAAGGTCGTGCTGGGGTTTCTGAAAGAGATGCAGGAATTGCAGGTGGTCTGGTTCGAGGTGCCCAAGGTGCCGCTATAGGTGCTGCGATTGGTACGGTGATTGCTCCCGGTATTGGTACAGCTATAGGAGCTGCTCTTGCCGGGGCGGCTGTAGGTGGTATAACAGGAGCTGGGGATGCCGCAACGGCTCAACGACAGTTTAATGCATTTGAAAAATTAATAAAAAGCACTAAAGAGCTAAAGGAAGCTATGGGTGCGTTAGATAAGGAAATTAGTGAGGAAACAGTGGCGAGAGTGAGTGAAAAACTTCGGAATTCGCTTTCGTCATTAATGGGTACTGTCGAGTCACTAATAACGGCGCCTCGTATGGCGCCCGCTGGTGGGGGTTTTAATGCACCTTCTATAATGTTGCCAAACCCCAAATTCTTTCAACAGTTACCGGAAGCGATGAAGAAAGCAGTCGCAACGATTGACACAGCTGAACTAAAAACCATAGACGTTCAGATAGATAAAATATTCGACCACCTAATGAAAAATCTGGGAGCACTAGGAGATGATACAGCTTTAAAAGGTTTTAGTGATTTATCTACTCCGCCACTTCCGCCCGGCGCAGATCCACCACCAATACCTCCTTGGTTGGAGAACATTTTTGAAAAGTTCGACCCGGAGAAGCACGATAAAAGTTGGCGCGCGCTTCAGGACAACCTAACGAACGCTTCAGGTGCAACAGAGGATTTTAATAAGTCGCTAATAACATTTTTGAACACAGCTGTGAAATTGGATACCTTTAAGGATGTGGTTGACAAAATAACTATGCTTGAGAAGGTTAATCCCGAAAAAGCCAAAGGAATGTCAAAAGCTTGGGCAGCTATGCAAGAAGGATTATCGGTGCTTAAAGATGAACAGGGTAAGCCCTTGACATTTGACACAGCAACCACGGAAGAAGTTAAAGGCGTGCTTGAAGGCCTACCAAAGAAATTGAAACCGGGCGCTATGGCGATTCTGGAACTGATACGTGCGCAGGAAGCACACAATATTTCGATGCTGGAGGCTAAGGCCGCACAGGAAAGAGTTGCGCTGGCTGCAAGATTGGCGCGTGAATCTATAGATGCTTTAGCAGTTGGTCTTGAGCAATTTGGCGCAAGAACATCATCAATTGGAAATCAGGTTGAAATGCTAACTGGAAAAATACAGGATGAGTTTAGTAAAATTACTGGAGAAAAAACTATTAGTAATTTTAACCAATTTAATCCATTTGAAAACATACAATCAGCTAGTGATGCACAAATTGATGCTGGTATTAGTCAATTATCAGAATTAGGAGTATCACCGACAGATAAGGAATCTATCGATGATTTGGGTGGATTTTTCAAGGCTCAACGAGACATGCCTAATATATTGAAATCGGTTTTCTCTACCCTGACAAACGAGATGGGGGTCAAGGGTACAGATCAGATTAGTAATCGGGATTTGTTAGCTGGAATCGAAAAGGCGTTTGCAGATGAAGGTATAACGTTGCCTCCTGCTGCTCTAAAAGCGTTAGAAAGATCCATTATGGATGGCACCGGAGATCGTCAGAGTGGCAAAGGAGGAGCAGGAGATGTATTTAGTATAGATAAAATGAGAGAAATCTTGACTGGGGCTGGAGGTGCCATAGAGGTTTTAGGCAACGTAGCTGATATTAGTGCAACAGAATTTGCCAGAGCACTTGAAGGTGTTAATAAGTTTAAAAATGCGATAATAAATGTTGCTAAATTGCAGCAAAAAATGGCTAAACATCGCATGGAAAGCGAATTGAAATTATTTGACAAACAAGCAGCTTTGCGCGATAGGATTGATAATATTCTAGGTGTAAGAACAGGCTCGGCTAAGCAACGTGGGTCGGATCCGAATTTGGACGCACTAGATCAAGCTATGCTGGACTTAGAAAATAGAATGAGAATTCAAATTGGTGGTGGAGTACAAGGAGGTACTGGCTTTACGGGTAATGTATTTAGTCCAGATGATCTATTTGCTCGTTTAGAAGGACTGGAGTTGAGGCGAGAGCAGGTTAGAAACCGAATGGGTCTGCTGGAAGGACAAGCAATGACCCAAGGCGATCAGGCTAATGCACAAAAATTAGCTGACGAGTTGGCTAAAAATGGTGACGAATTAGCTAAATTAAATCAAGAAATTAATGGAACTGAAGCAGCTCTTAAAGAACTAGCTAATGATACAAGAGTGTTGGCGGCTATCGAATCAAAAATCCATATGCATCAAAGTAGAGCTAAAATTGCTGAAAGTGGATTTGGGGCATTGGCTGGAGGATTTGCAGACCTTCTAGAAAATCCAAACGATCCTGATGCTGCAAAAACATTCAATGAAAACATTATTAAACCTCTTGATATAGCTAATAAAGCATTTACTGGACAAGCAATCAATATACCTGAAGGCATACAGTTGCTTGAGGGGATAAGAGGTGGAGATCCTATTCTTCAAGCCAAATTCCAACAGGCAGTAGAAGCGCGTGCGAAGAAGAAGGGTGTAAGCGTTGATGATAAGATGGGTATGCAAGCCATTCGCCAAGAAGTGATAAATGACCTAATAGCCAAAGTGGGTGGCGCAATAGAGGCTACAGCTGATAAGATGGGCCTACCTAACTTTGGAGACGAAGTTAGAATGATGGCAGAAACGATGTTTGGTGCTCAAAGCGAAGCTGAAAAACTTGCAGATATAATGTTCGAATTCGGTAGTATGCAGAATAGTATATTGCAAAAAACCATGGATCATGAACTAGACAAAATGGAAGCTGTGCTAAACAAGGCAGACGCAGGATTTCAGAAAGCAGCTTTGATGTTCCAAGATGCTGTAACAGAATTTGCGATATTTCGAGACGCAAATATAACTCATCAAGAACTAGCTGATGTCAAGCAAGATGTGGCTGATGCGGAGACCCAACGAAAGGCTGCGGAGGATACTCTGTTTGGACCGCGAGGTTTAGCAGTAAAAGATTCAGCGGGTATGGCGAAAAGAGATCCTGTTACTGGGGAATTTGTAAGAAGTGATCATGCTAAGAAGGTTATTCGAAACATAGGAGATGATGCAGCTCTGGCACAATATATGGATGATCTCGACGATCAAGGAAATGAAAAGTTTCAGCCAGCAGTAATGCAGCGGAGACAAGATACGGCTAGGGCCAAGGCGGAAAATGAGGAAAAAAGAAGACAAAACAAAGAGATTAGAAATAGAGAACAGGATGTAATTCGTGCTAAGAATGTAGAGGAGAGCAAAAAAGACTTACTTGATCGGGTGACGAGACAGCGTAGCCAACAACAGCCCCGTTGGAAGCGCACAACCCCTGCGAAATCGCCCCAAGGTGGAGGCCAAAGTGGTGGAGGCCAAGGTGGTGGAGGCGGAGGCGGCTGGGGAGGCGACCAAAGTTCCCTTCCGGCAGACGCTAGTCAAACTGCTTCGAATACGGCGGACATGTCATCGACTCTGGATAAGGTGGAGTTGGCTACGACTGCAACCGCCGATGCTGGTACGACACTGGGTAGTTTGTTTACACACGATATAACCACTGAGGGTCAACTGAAACATAACGCAAATATACTCGGTGGTATTTTGCAGATTTCTAAAG